>JGI10211J34971_10001048_pt1 | contig 23038 bp, 21 predicted proteins | sample Etolagsediment_FD_34971 | JGI IMG/M metagenome (IMG submission 34971)
CCAGAACAGCTTAAACATGCTCTTTCTGGTTATTGGTCTAGACGCATCAATCAAGAGCACCGCATTGTCTATAAAGTACATGAAAACGATCTATTAATCGCCCAGCTACGTCACCATTACTAAAAACAGGCCTAACCTGTTAAATCATTAAATATTGCATGATCGACATTTAAACTTATCTTGGGTGCTTTCTCAGCAAATCCAAAAACTCAAAGCCGTAACGAGCCAATTTGGATTCACCCACGCCACTGACTTTCAGTAACTCGGTATCATTTTGCGGACGCAGTTTGGCCATCTCCACCAACGCGGCATCGCCAAACACCACATAAGCCGGTTTCTCTTCGCTTTCGGCAATCTCTTTACGCAGGGCTCGTAAGGCTTCAAAGACTTCTCGGTCGGCGTCTAACAAGCTGTCTTTTCCGGCTTTGTTAGCAGGCCTGCCGACTTTTAACGCGGCTTTTTTTGGCAGCGCCAATTGCAGTTCTATCTTGCCTTTTAAGAGGTCACCAGAACGTTCCGTAAAGCGCACAATTGAGTAGTTTTGAATGTCTTGGTAGATATAACCCGAGTGAATCAGTTGGCGGATAATGCTCATCCACTCCTCACTACTGAACTCTTTACCCACGCCGTAAGTGCTTAACTGGTCGTGTCCTGCTGAAATAATTTTTTCTTGTTTGGCGCCACGCAGAATATCGACAATGTACTGCACACCATAACCTTGATCCAATCGATAAACACACGACAGGACTTTTTGCGCCGCCACTTTGGCATCAAACAGTTGTGGTGGGTTTAAGCAGACATCGCAGTTTCCACAAGGTTTCTGGCTAGATTCCCCAAAATAGTTCAACAAGACATTTCGGCGACAGTTCAACGCTTCCGAAAACGCCACCATGCTATTGAGTTTAAAGACTTCAATGCGTTTTTGTTCTTCGTCCGGTACTTGGTCAACAAAGTGACGAGCTGTGACCACATCTTGCATCCCAAACAGAAGCAGCGCTTCAGAGTCCAAACCATCACGCCCAGCACGTCCGGTTTCTTGGTAGTACCCTTCAATGTTTTTAGGCATATCGTAGTGCACCACAAAGCGCACGTTGGATTTATCAATCCCCATACCAAACGCCACCGTGGCGACCACAATATCCACTTCGTCTCGCAAAAACTGGTGGTGTACTTTAGAGCGCACATCACTTGGCAGGCCGGCGTGATAGGCTTTAGCGTTATAACCTTCGTCAATCAGGTTCTGTGCCACCTCTTCAACCCGCTTACGACTCAGCGCATAGATAATGCCACTCTCTTTTTGTGTCGCTTGGTCACGGGCCTCTAAAAACGCCAACAGTTGCGCCATGGGTTTGCGTTTTTCAAGCACGGTATAACGAATATTGGGGCGGTCAAAACTGCTGACGTGAACCTGCGGATTATGCAGATGCAAACGTTGCAAAATATCATGACGAGTAGCATGGTCCGCGGTGGCCGTAAGCGCAATAAACGGGACATTTGGAAAGTACTCTCGTAACTGTCCCATGCGAGCGTATTCCGGTCTAAAATCGTGACCCCATTGCGAAATACAGTGCGCTTCATCAATCGCAAAGAGGCCAATCGGCAGGGACTGTAACTCTTGAATAAAATCGGCTTTGAGCAAACGTTCTGGCGATACGTACAACAAATCGAGTTGCCCAGTATGCAACTGCATACGCACCTGATTGGCGGTGTCCATGTCCAAACTGGAATTATAATACGCGGCTTTAACACCATTGGCCTGTAACGCCGTCACTTGGTCTTGCATCAGCGCAATCAACGGTGACACCACAATGGCGGTGCCTTGACACATCAATGCCGGAATTTGATAACACAACGATTTACCACCACCCGTTGGCATCAATACAAAACAGTCTTTGCCACTGGCCACATCATTAATGATTGAAGCTTGTTGTGGACGAAACTCGTCATACCCAAACACGCTTTTTAAAAGCTGCAAGGCGTGTTCAGTTGAGTCTTGATAGTTTGGCAAATCGGTCATGGATAAAATCAAATTTCGGGTTTTAAATTAGAGGTGGCAACCTTAGTGCAAACGCCACAGAATTACAAGTTAAGATGCAGCCTAACCAAGATTAGAAATAAGTCGACTTCAAACTCGTTGAGCATTCGTTAAATACTCGTTGAATACTCATTGAATCTTAGGCTTGACGACTAAAAGTAACTGCACAAAAACCTGCTATAAAAGTCAGCAGGCAATTGCGCCTTGAGCTTTTCATACATCCCATTAAACGCAACGGCTCCCATTGACTCGGTGTTGGGCAAATCGACGGTAAAAATGTGCTCAACCGGAATATCGCGTTTTTGTTGATAGTACTCGGCCGTTTTCACCGACAATTCATCGCCACGTTTTACAATAATCGCAATATTCTGATTATTAATGCCATAAGCGGGCAGTTCAATTTCAGGTTTTGCTGCAAGCAAATGATTGCTTACCAAAACCAAACTCAAAAAAACAAGCAGCAACCAGGTTAATTGACAACGAGACTTCTTAACCCAAAAAGAACTAATTCGAAACAAAGCGTTATCCAAAGACTGATTCACTGGCATTTTAATCTTCCCTTTGCATCGCCTTTAGTTCAGCATCCCAGTAGGCTTGCTTACCAAAGTAAGCGACTAAAAAGTCGATAAACACCCTCGCCTTTTGCGATAAAAAACGCGTTTGCGGGTAAATTACATAAGCATTTAATTCACGTATTTGGTAATCGGTTAAGATGGGTTTTAATTGTCCTGACATAATCGCTTGCCAAACAATAAACGTGGGCGAAAACAGCACACCATGCCCAGCAATCGCCATCTGCATTAAAAAATCACCATTATTGGCGAATAGCTGGCTTTCTAACGCCACCGAATGATTAGCCCCTTGAGAGTCCACAAAACGCCAATCTTGACTTTGGTCGGCACTGTATTGCAGTATTTTGTGCTGTTTGAGGTCTTGCGGTTTTTTTGGCAGGCCTGCTTGCTTCAGATAATCGGGGCTGGCAGCAACTAAAAAACGAATCGGCACTATTTTGCGTGCTTGTATAGCCGTTTCCTTGAGTTCACCAATGCGAAACGCCAAATCAATTCCTTCTTCAATCAAATCGACCTCACGATCTGAAAAATCGAGTTTTAGCGTGAGTTGCGGATGCAACTTTGCAAATTCGTCTAATACCGGCGATAAATGGGTTAAGCCAAACGACAAGGGCAAAGCAATACGTAACGTACCCGTTAGGGTATGGTCGGAGGTATGCACCGAATGATTCAGGGTTTCAAACGAATCGACCACCTTAATGGCACTTTGATAATAAACCTGCCCGGCTTCGGTTAAGTTAAGGGTTCGTGTGGTCCGTTGAATTAACTTTGTGGACAAACGGTTTTCAAGGTCGGTTAACCGTCGACTGACCGCCGATTTGGCCATATTCAGCTGATCAGCCGCTTTACCAATGCCCCCCGCCTCTACAATGCGAATAAACACTTGAATGTCTTCGAGTTGACCCATTCAACGTTTCCTCTTTTTAACCCAAATTTTGCACCGATAACAGCACGTTTGTTCTTTAAAACAGAACAGTCTTTTAGCATTCTGCCTCTTTTTCACATCAGACGCAAACGATACACTCCTAGTCAATCTAATAAAAACCACGGAGCTTACAATGAGCACTCGAACAATAAAAAGTTTGCATGACGGACTCAAAACCCATGATGGTGCCGATGTAAAATTAACCCGTATTATTGGGCAGCCCAACCTTAAAAATTTAGACCCGTTCTTAATGCTCGATGCCTTTGGAACCGATGAACCGATGGATTACATTGGCGGCTTTCCACCGCACCCACATCGTGGTTTTGAAACGGTGACCTATCTGCTGGCTGGCAATATGCGCCATCAAGATAATCAAGGCAACGAAGGCGTCATTCGCACCGGTGGCGTGCAATGGATGACCGCTGGTCGAGGCATTATCCACTCGGAGATGCCGGAACAAGAAGAAGGTTTATTGATGGGCTTTCAGCTCTGGGTCAACTTACCAAGCCATGCGAAAATGTCGAAACCCAAATACCAAGAGTACGAACCCGAACAGATGCCAATTGAAACCCACAACAATGGCACCCAGATTCGAGTAATTGCAGGTTCAACCGACGCAGGAACCGAAGGCTTAATTAAAAATGAGTTTGTTGACCCAACTTATTTGGATGTCATCTTACCGGCTGAGCAAACCTTTAAACAAAGCTTAAAAGCAGATGAAACTGCTTTTATTTACTTGCACGAAGGCGAAATACAAATAGCTGACAACGCAACCTTGCCGCTTAGAGCTGGACAACTGGCAATATTAAGTGCGGGTGAGTCGGTTGAAGTGACCGCCAATCAGCCGAGTCGATTTATTTTAGTCGCGGGTTCGCCGTTAAACGAGCCGATCGTGCAACGTGGCCCGTTTGTAATGAATACCGAAGCGGAAATTCATCAAGCTATGGATGATTATCGAAACAATCGATTTTAAACACGTTTAAAATTCAACAGGCCTGCTAAGTTTTATAGTCTATAAAAACTTAACAAGCCATTAACCCAAACCTCAACAAAGCGATGTTCGAGGTCATTGAAATACAAGGATGTAGTTATGAAACCACTGTTATTAGGGTTGTTTTTAGCGGGTAGTTTAGTGCTACCGATTCACGCGAATGCCGAAGATTTTAAACCGTCGAGTAATGTCGTGACGTTAATGCCACTGTTACTTGATAACTTAGAGTTATTAAAAGTGACCCCACAACAACTTTCAGAAATTCGGCAAATTTCACGTAAAAACTTTACCGAGGTTGAATACATTAATGCGCAATACCACAACCTAAAGAGTGAACTCAAAGACGAGCTGCTCGATTTTACTGTCGATGCCAAACACAGTTTAAAACTGGCACAAGAGCTGGCGCAACTTGAACAAAAACGCTTTCAGCTGACGATCAACTGCGCAAACGGACTTAAAAATTTACTCAGCGCATCTCAATATGAAGAGTTGATTGGACTATTAGAATTTCAATCCTAACTTAAAAAATTCGTTTAGAAACTTGTCACAAGATCATGTGAGCTCACCTTAAAGTGGTCGATCCTGAATAACCCCATACAGGGTTATTCAGGATCGACTAAATACTAACTCTCTAACTCCCCTAAATAGTCCTAATGGCTATTCGAGTAAAATTCCACAAATTTTGATGAGGTCGCTTCTTGATCTGCTTGTCCAAGTAGCTCATAGTAAGTTTCTTGCTTTTCTTTAATCTGCTCATTGGCGGTTACACAAACGCATTTACAGGTTCATTAGACCAGATCTTTCAACTGTTGCACTCGGTTATAAATCGGTTTTTTCTTTTCGCCGGTATAGTCGGCAATGATTTCTGAAATCTGTTTGACCGGCAAACCTTGTTTAAGCATGGCCTGCATCAATCCATCATAATCAGAAATGTCCACGTCCTCTTCTAATACCGCGCCCATCACCATCAACACAAATTCACCACGCACTTTGTCTGGGTTGTCGGTAAAGTAGCTTAAAACCTCTTCCACAGACCCCGACACAAACTGTTCATAAGTTTTGGTCAACTCTCGCCCCACTGACATTTGACGACTTGCCCCAAACACCTCTAATAAAGCCGGCAAGGTGTCCATTATGCGATGGGGGGATTCGTAAAATACCAAGGTGCGCGTATCGTCTTTTAGGTCGGTTAATACATTAATGCGTTTTTGCGCTTTGGCCGGTAAAAACCCTTCGTAACTAAATCGGTTGGTTGGTAAACCGGCGGCACACAAAGCCGTGATAACCGCAGAAGGCCCTGGAATGGGCACCACATTAATGCCCTCTTGGCGCAACAGTTTAACCATATGAAACCCCGGATCATTAATCAAAGGCGTGCCGGCATCGGACACCAATGCACCGGTTTCACCTTGTTTAAGTTTTGCTAACAATTGCACCATGCGTGCTTGTTCATTGTGGTCGTGCAAACTAATTAATGGACGATGCATGCCCAATGCTTGCAATAATTTTGCAGTATGACGTGTGTCTTCTGCCGCAATCCAATCGACTTTTTGTAAAGTTTCTACTGCACGATAGGTAATGTCTTTTAAGTTACCTATCGGCGTTGCAACAATGTATAGCGTGCCTGCGGTAAGCGTGATTGAGAGAGGTTCAGGGCTAACATCAAAAGTCGAAGCGATATTTTCAGATGGGTCTTGCATAAAATTCAAATTTTCCTAGTTACAGATGCTTTATAATCAGCATTAACAATGATTTGGACATTCTATATAAAAATGAAAAAGCCCACCGCTTTATTTCTAGCCCCGACCTTACTCACCTTGACAATTCTTGGTTTGACTTCTTGTAGCACGCCTTCATCTAAGACCTCGGTCAAGCAACAACCCGATATCGTCTTACCTGCGGGAATGCAAAAATCTGCCAATGAGCAACGTATTGAACAGTTAGAAGGCAAAATTCGTCAAGCAGAGCAAAGCCAAAACTGGCCGCAATACATCCAACTGAGCGAACAGCTGTGGCAGCTAGCAGATACAGATAATCGGTTAGCCATTGAGTATTCAATTTGGCAAACGCTGAGTAAAAAGTTCGATTCACCAAGTGCATTAAGCCAGCTAGCTAATAGCCAAAACCCAGCGTTACAAAGCTGGGCAAACCTCTTAGAAGCGATGAATCAACCAGGCCTGTTTAAACGCCAAGCATTAAGAGATTTAGAGACCTTTGAGGAGAATGCGCTCTATCAAAAACACTTACTTGAAGCTTTACAGTGGCGCTTACAAACGGAACAGTCGGTTCGACAAGTTGGCGTTCTGTTGCCCTTTAGTGGCAAATATCAAAACATCAGCGAACAAATTCGTGATGGCTTACTAAAAGCCTATATGGTCTCTGATAAGTCAGTGACGCTCAAATTTTACGACAGCAGTGATGTCGAAAAGGTACTGGCTCAGTACCAGTTGGCCAAACAAGAAGGGGCCGATTTAATTATTGGCCCACTGACTAAAGAGGCCATTGAACGACTTTATGGTCAAGACATTACCGATGTCATCGCCTTAAACAGCAGTGAAGACCCAGGCTTTAAAACCTTTAATTTCCGCACGCAAACTGAAGCGCTGCAAATGACCAAACAACTGAGTCGTAATGACTTTCAACGCATTGGTATTTTAAGCAGTGAAAAAGCGCGTGATTTTAATACTGCCGAAGAGATTAAAACGCAATGGTTAACAGAGGGTGAAAAAAACCAAGTCGTGCTCAGCACCTACTCACTTGAAAAACTAAACTTACGTAAAGCCCTTGGTGACCTAATCAATGAAGAACAGAGCCAAGCGCGATACAACAACTTGCGCTGGTTACTGGGAACTCAAATGGAGTTTTTTCCACGTACCCGAAAAGATTTGCAAGCGATTGTCTTAATTGGCAAAGCGGACCAAGTAGCGGTATTTCATCCGCAATTTGAGTTTTTTCAATTGGAACTGCCGGTTTATGCCACGTCAAACCTAACACCAACCGACCTCAAAAAAGTTGAAATCAATAAAGATTTAGAGAATGTTATCTTCCCAACCATTCCCGCGGTGTTTAGTGCCAATGCTCTAAACTCTGAGCTAGAAGCGTTTGGCTGGGACAGCTTTATGTTAGCTAACCAACTGAATAATCTGGCACCTAACCTATGTTTAACACAAGGGCAAAGTGGCATCTTGTTTATTGACGGTCAAGAAATTGACAAAAAACTGATCTGGGCACAATATTCCGCCAATGGCAAGCTCGAACGCTGGCAACCAGAGGTAATTGAAGAGCCGGAATTAAGCGAACAACAAAAGCTTGAAGCGTTAATTGAACAAGAACGCCTGCAAGCACTTAAAAGTGAACTTAGCGAACAGATTTCCAGCGTCTCACAAGCGATTCAAGTTTCACCTAGCAAAGTCGTGCAGGGTGTTGAAGTCATCACCCCAAACTAAAAAAGTTTGAATTAAGCCCATGAAGATACTCACGACACTCAAAAGTAAATTCATTGGCCTGCAAAAAGAGCAGCAAGCTGCCACTTGGTTAAAAAACCAAGGTTTTGAGATCATTGCACAAAATTACTTGTGCAAAGGCGCGCAAAACCGTCGGGGCGGCGAGATTGATTTGATTGGCTTAGCCCCCTCTCAAAACCGACTGGTTTTTTTTGAAGTTAAGTACCGCAAAAGCACCGATTTCGGCCACCCTGCTGAAATGATTACGCCCCAACAACAAAATCGTCTACTACGTTGTGCACAAGTTTTTCTACAAAAATATCCGCAATATCAAGACTATGCCATGCAATTTGACGTACTCACCTTTTTAGATAAACAAACCGAACCCGAACACATCGATAACGCGTTTGGGCTTTAATGTTAGCCACCCTTCTAATTTAAACTTATCCACTTACAAACAACTTATCCACAGGTTTTCTGCGGCCATGTTTGAGAAACCTATTTAAGCGTTACCACGAAGTTAGGCAAATACGAAGGGTTCTAAGAGGAGCGTTTATTATTAAAACGAATCAAAAACCTTTGCATTGTGGAATAACAAACTACACCTCAAAAAACGCTTTTCTTCGTGCCTTCGTGTCTTCGTGGTTCACAAAACCAAGCAGGCCTGCTGAGTTTTAGGTATCACGTTTTTGTTCCATCGCTAAAATGACAGGTAACGTGGTTAATACCGAATCGGGATTCAGGCTGATTGAATCGATGCCCGCTGCCACCAAAAATTCGGCAAACTCAGGGTAATCCGATGGCGCTTGACCGCAAATACCAATGGGTTTGTGATTACGTTTTGCGCCCTCTATGGCCATTAATACCATTTTCTTCACACCGGCGTCTCGCTCATCGTACTCAAATGCGACCTTCTGCGAATCGCGGTCAACGCCTAATACCAATTGGGTTAGGTCGTTGGTACCAATTGAAAAGCCATCAAAATACTCAGAAAATTCATCCATTAATAGCACGTTGTTGGGAATCTCGACCATCATATAAACTTGCAAACCATTTTGGCCACGCACCAAGCCGTTCATCGCTAAATTCTCAATCACCAATTTCGCCTCCTCCACGCGACGACAAAAGGGAATCATAATAATCACATTATCCAGCCCCACCTTTTCTCTTACTCGCTTAACGGCCTGGCACTCTAACGCAAAACTGGCGCGATAGTCGGGATCGTTGTAACGAGACGCCCCCCGAAAACCAATCATCGGGTTCTCCTCTTGCGCTTCAAACGCTTCACCGCCAATCAAGGTTGCGTACTCATTGGTTTTAAAATCGGAGAGTCGCAAAATGACCTGTTTGGGGTAAAAACCGGCGGCGATACTGGCGATGCCTTCGGCGAGTTTATGCACAAAAAATTCCGCGCCACTGTCAAAGTCTTCAGTCATTTCGGCAATCTGATTTCGGTCCGTTTCATCGGGCACCTTCTCTGGATTCAACAAAGCCTGTGGGTGCACTTGAATGCTATTGCTGATAATAAACTCCATGCGTGCCAAACCGACCCCATCATTCGGAATCTGGTTCACCAAGAAAGCCATTTCAGGATTGCCCAAATTCATTTTCAACTTGGTTTTAGGCATGGGTAACTGACCTAAGTCAACCTTATCCACGGTAAACGGAATATCTTTATCATAGACCCGCCCTTCATCACCCTCCACACACGAAACGGTTACATGCATTCCGGTTTCAATCCGTTCGGTGGCTTGCCCCGTTCCAACGACAGCAGGAATACCGAGTTCACGGGCAATAATGGCAGCATGACAGGTTCGCCCGCCTCGATTCGTGACTAAAGCGGCCGCTTTTTTCATAACCGGTTCCCAATCGGGAGTGGTCATATCCGATATCAATACTTCACCAGCTTGAAACTCATGCAAAAACTCTACCGAGTGAATCACTCGGGCACGACCACTGGCCACCCGACTACCCACTGCACGCCCTGTGACCACCGGTTCAGGGCGATGCTTAGAGAGCGTATAGGTTTTTAAAAAACTGCCCTGCTTTTGCGATACCACAGTTTCTGGACGGGCTTGCACAATAAACAATTGCCCCGTTACGCCATCTTTCGCCCACTCAATGTCCATTGGACGATGCATATCGGCTTTTGAGCTGTAAAAATCCTCAATCTTGATGGCATACTCCGCCAACTGAAGCACCTCAGATTCGCTGATACAGTAGACCTTTTGTTCATGGCGTGAGGTGGGGACATTGGTAATGGGTGCGCGCAAATTGCTGTCCATGGCGTACACCATTTTTATTTTTTTGGTGCCCAAATGACGTTTTAGGACACTGCGATAGCCTTTTTTGTAGGTGGGTTTGTGCACATAAAACTCATCGGGGTCGACGGCCCCCTGCACGACGTTTTCACCCAATCCGTAAGCACCGGTAATTAACACCACATCTTCAAACCCGCTTTCGGTATCGACGGTAAACATAACACCAGAAGAGGCCAAATCAGAACGCACCATCAACTGCACACCCACCGATAACGCCACCTCAAAATGGTCAAACCCTTGGTCGAGTCGATAGTGAATCGCGCGGTCGGTAAACAAACTGGCAAAACAGTGTTTGCAAGCGTCCACATAGGCGGCCAATCCAGAGATATTGAGGTAAGTATCTTGTTGCCCCGCAAAACTGGCGGTGGGTAAATCTTCGGCGGTGGCGGAACTTCTAACCGCTAACGAAAAGCCAGTCCCAAACGCTTCGGTTAAGGTTTGATAGGCTTGAACCATCTCTTGATAGAGTGCTTCGGGTAATTTGGCGTTGTACACTAACTCACGGGCTTGTGCCCCACGCATTTGTAAATCTTGGGTATTTTCAGGATCAAGCGGGTCGAGAATTTGATGCAGTTTGTCCCACAAACCGTTCTCGTCTAGAACTTTTCGATAGGCCCCTGCAGTAATCGCAAACCCATTCGGAACCGGCACCCCTTGCGGTACCAAACTTTGATACATCTCACCAAGCGAGGCATTTTTACCGCCCACTATCGGAATGTCTTCAATGCGAAGTTGAGAGAAAAAACGGATATAGGGACTATCAGAAAACTGCGATTCCAAAGGCATAACGCTCTCCTGTTCAAATAACAAAGACCAAGCAAACAATTGTCAACAGTGACACTCATAAGCGTACGCCTTTTTTAGGAATCTGGCTAGTCAACTTACCGGTCAATATGCTTATCTTCGATGAAAACTGAAACTGAATTTACCATCCAAAAAGAAAGGTTTGATGATTGAAGTTAGCAGGCCTGCTGATTCTTTAAAAGGGATTGGTCATAACGTTAGGAGACTTTAAGGTTTGAGTTGGGGTTAGGTTAGGTTAGGTTAGGTTAGGTTGGGTTAGGATTGGTTTAGTTTAGATTAAGGCAAAAAAAAACCACAAACCACTAGGCACTTTGTTGGTGGCTTAGTGTGTTCGTGGTTTTAGGTTAAACGTTATAAACGTAATGCAATCTAGAAAGGACAACCCATCGCTTTGGCATTGGCTTTTACCGTGTCGCGCTCTTTTTGATCGGCATCGGCATCAAACGCATCGCGCTCATACCAACCCTGGGTGTGTTGTAAGACCACATCCGCTAAGGCGTCCGCATGATCGGCACGGTCGTTTAAGCACTTAATGTAACCAAACTTCTCACCGCCGGCTTCCATAAAGTATTCACGGTTCTCTTCGTCAATCTCTTCAATGGTCTCTAAACAGTCGGCCGAAAACCCAGGGCACATCACTTGAATGTTTTTAATGCCTTGGCCTGGTAGCGCTTTCATGGTTGCATCGGTGTAAGGCTTAATCCACTCTTCACGACCAAACAACGACTGGAACGTGACCTTGTAGTCGTCTTTGCTTAAGCCCAACTCTTCGGCCACCAAACGTGAAGTCACATGACATTCACAGTGATACGGGTCGCCATTATCCAAATAACGTTGTGGCACACCGTGATACGACATCACCAACAAATCGGGCTTGCCATGCTCAGCTTGATACTCACGAATCGAGTTGGCTAGGGCTTTAATGTACAGCGGGTTACGGTGGTATTTATTAATAAAACGTAATTCAGGCAATAAGCGCCACGTTTGCAGTTCGGCACTCACCGCATCAAACGTTGAAGCCGTGGTGGCCGCTGCGTACTGTGGATATAGTGGCAACACAATAATGCGCTCGCAGTTTTTCTCTTTTAACTTCTGCAAACCACTGGCAATGGATGGGTTACCGTAACGCATTGCCAATTCAAACTCGACACGCCCTTTAAAGTGCGGACGCACACGCTCGGCGATGGCATCCACTTGACGCTGGGCAATGTTTAACAAGGGTGCACCGGGCCCTTCCGTATCCCAAACCGAGGCATAAGCTTCGGCCGACTTAGCGGGACGGGTATTCAAAATAATGCCATTTAAAATCAGTAACCAAAGCCAACGGGCTGGTGGCGCTTCAACGACGCGAGGGTCGGACAAAAACTCTTTTAAATAAGGTCTCAGCGCTTGTTTGGTCGCCGCATCAGGCGTGCCCAAGTTGGTAATTAATACGCCAATTGCGCTCTCATCACCGTGGTGATAATGGGTGGTATTTTGATATTTCAACGGTTGGCTCCCTCGTTGGTGGATTCAGTCGTGTCATGAATTAAACAAATATTATACGGAACTTATACAAATAACTCTAGCAAGTTCTCAAGTGGTTTCGTCTACTGAGCATCAACGGAGTATCTTACCTGAGTTTTAAAAGTGAAAGCCATTTGGTGCATAAATTCTATCCTGTGTGGCATGCACGGTTAACAGATCTTGCCAGCGTGTCGTATAACGTGGTGACATTAAATTACGATTCATGCGCCAGTGGGTTTGTTGTTGCAAGCCACTGTTAGCCAATTGAACCGTGCCTTTGCCCATGGTTAAATTGAGTTTGTCCATCACCTGCATCAGTTTATCGGACTTTGGATTACCCGAAAACTGCGGGTCTTGGGCAAACAGATCGGTTTGAAACGCCCCCTTATCGGAGAGTTCCGACAGCGTGACCGACGCTTTTTGATATTCGTAGCCCGCTAACCAAATATGTTTTAGCGCACGAATCGCCATTTTGGTTAACAACACACTGTTGTCGGTCGGATAAATGAGCGGAATTTGATAGACATTGCGATACTGTGGCTGGTCGGATTTGAACCGATTGGTGGTAACAAACACACTAATGCGTTTGCAGACACTGTTCTGCTGACGTAACTTGCCCGCAGCCGTCGCCGTATAACTGGCCACCGCTTGCTTCATAAAATCGTAATCGGTCACCAATTGACCAAACGAGCGTGACGACACAATTTGCTGTTTATTCGGGTGGGTTTCATCTAAAAACAAGCAGGCCTGCCCATTTAACTCTTGCACAATGCGTTCGACATTCACCGAGAACTGTTTGCGAATCGATTTTGGACAGGCCTGCTGTAAATCGTAGGCGGTTAAAATTTGTTTATCTTCTAACTGCTGGCTTAAGCGTTTACCGATTCCCCACACCTTACCAACTTTAATGGTTTTCAATAAGGCGGCTTGCGTCTCTGCCGACAAAGAACTGTAATCCAAAACCCCATTTAAATGGGTCTGTTTTTTTGCAATGTGATTCGCCAATTTGGCTAAGGTTTTAGACGGTGCAATGCCCACCGCCACCGGAATCCCAATCCACTGGTTAACCCGTTGTTTAATGGATTGACCATACTCAGTCAAATTTTTAATCGGCAAGGAGCTGAGCTCTAAAAAGCTTTCGTCAATCGAATAAATCTCTTGATGCGGCGAGAACTGGCCAATAATGGTGTGCATTCGCTGACTCATATCGGCATACAGTTCGTAGTTAGAACTAAACACCGCCGTGTTGTGTTTTTTAAGTAAGGTCGCTACTTTAAAGTACGGCTGAAACATCATGCTATCGGAACGTGCGGCATGATAACCGCCTTGACCATATTGCTGACTCATCCCCTCTTCTAAGGCTTTGGCTTGACTATTGGCGGCCACCACACAGCCATCGTTATTCGACAGCACCACCACTGGACGATTTTTTAAACTCGGGTCAAACACCATCTGACACGAGGCATAAAACGAGTTGCCATCAATTAACGCAAACGTGGGCATGATATTCCTAAAGCGTGATAACGGTTTTTATGATTCTCAACCAACTAACATGTTAACTGGTCGATATATGAATATTGTTACATAATTCAAGAAAGAAAAACAACAAAATCAAAAACCCTCTTTGTTTGATTAAAAGTCAGTTTGTAAACATAGGGTTAAGCACAACATATGTCAGCAAAAAACAATTCAATCAATTGAAGTCGTATGGTTTGTTTTTTAAAGAGGCTTAAGAGATGCAAGTTGTAAGTGATACCGAAGCAAGAAACGGTTTAAAGTCGTTACTCAACTCAGTTGTTGAAAATGCCGACTATACGATTATCGTTCGTCATGACAGTGAGAATACAGTGGTCATGTCCCAAGACTACTTTAACAGCCTGATGGAGACAGTTCATTTACTGAAATCACCCGCTAATGTCATGCATTAAAACAATCAATCGAGCAGTACCAGTCGAATAAAACCTTTGAAAAGCGTTAACGGATGCCGATTAAGGTTCTATCTTTGACTAAGAATTTGATCTGATTACAAATATTGGCAAACCCAAGATAAGAAAACCTTAAAACGAATTAATAAGTTAATTCGAGACACAATGCGTTCACCATTTGAAGGCATTGGTAAACCCGAACCTCTTAAAGAAAACATTGCTGGCTTTTGGTCTAGACGAATCGATGAGTCTAACCGACTCATTTATGCAATTGATGATAACCAATTAACGATTATTGCTTGTCAATATCACTACAAATAATAGATTAAGTTATGAAGCGCACGGTGAACTGCAACCTTACTGCAACATTTCCGCTAAATCTTCTAGCGCCGGCGCAAACCAATAGCTCCCAGAAATGGCAGTTGAATAGTTAAGCAACTGATCGATTTTTTTGTCTTCGGTTAAGCCGTACATACTCTCTAGCTGAGAGCTAAAACGAATCAGTTCGCAACCAAAGGCTAAGAACAGTAAGCCATTCTTTTTCACGCCACCAAACGGTGCGGAACGACGATAGATTTTCATCGCAACACCGTCCACTTTTAAGTCGGTACGACTAATGTGTGAATCGTCCGGCATGGCATCGCCCTCTAACTCAATATTCTCATCTTTGGTACGACCAACCACTTTCTCTTGGCAGTGCACGGGAACTTGGTTCCATTTTTGCAAATTATGCACCCACTTCTGACTTAACACCAAACTACCGCCCTCTCCAGGCTGACCTTTTGGAATGAGCGCCGCATCGTGTTTGAGTTGTTCGGTTTTAGGATTCGCCGAACCGTCTTCAAAGCCAATCAAATCCATCTCATGATGATAATCAAACCCACGCTCTTCGAGCATCAGTTTAGCCACCAGTTGCATGGCAGTCTGAATCTGCATCGCTTGGTCGAACACCTCGCCAATATCATGGCCTTGCAACCAGAAAAACACATCGGTTTGGGTGGACGGCGCACGGTGTCCTTGCTCGCCATTAATGGTGGTAAACGGTTCTAAGGTGGCGGGTGTCCAACGTGGTTGCAAACGTTGCCACGCGGTTTTACCAAAACTCACCACCACTTCCACTTTATCGGCCATTAAGCCTTCAGCAATCGCACGTTTAACCGCAGAATCATCTTCTGAGGTCAACTTGTACTCCAAAAAGTACATGTGCGGAAACCCTTCCATAAAAATACCGGCTTGCGGGGTTTTACTGGCAATTAACGCAACCGATTCTAATTCAGACATACCCTTTGGCTCTCTCTATTAAGTGGACATAATAATAAACTTAAAACGGCTCTAGCTTCAAAGTCAGCAGGCCTGCTGACTTTGTTTTAAACGTCAATTAATCTTCCTGTTTACGAGTAAACACCCAATCCGTTTCAGAGGATTGCTCGGGGTCAAACTTATAACCATCCACATCAAAAAACTTAAGATCTTCAGCGTTTTCAACTTGATGATCGGCCGCATAGCGGGCCATCAAACCGCGGGCTTTTTTGGCGTAAAAACTGATGATCTTATATTTTCCGCCTTTCCAGTCTTTAAAAATCGGCGTAATAATGCGGCCTTTTAAGTCTCTCTTTTTAACCGCTTTAAAATACTCGTTCGAGGCTAAATTCACTAACGTTTGGCTATCTTGTTCGGCTAACTGCGCATTGAGTAAATCGGTAATTTGACTGCCCCAAAAGGTATACAAATCTTTGCCTTTTTGGTTGGCAAACTTGGTGCCCATCTCTAAACGGTAAGGCAACATATCATCACACGGTTTGAGCAAACCGTATAAGCCCGACAAAATTCGTAAATGATTTTGAATATAGCCGATGCCCATTTCAGAGAGCGAATAAGCATCTAGCCCTTGATACACATCGCCTTTAAACAACCACGCCGCTTGTTTGGCTTGTTCTACCGGAAACGGGCGTTGCCAGGCTTGAAAACGCTCGTAGTTTAACTCTGATAACTTCTCACTAATGTGCATCAACTGCCCGACTTCCACTGGGCCAATCTGCTGTAACTCATCAATTAGCGCTGCGGCTTCATCTAGAAATGCACATTCCGTGTGCAAATCGGTTTGCACCGGCGTAGTTTCATCTAAGGCTTTGGCAGGTGAGACGACCATTAACATCGCATTTTCCTTTTATTTTTTAATTGATGACCTATTTTAACCAATTGACGACTAAAAATTGACCGGTGTCATTTAATTATTTACCTCAGTGTCATAAAACACGACTATCATGAATTGGGCGATACCAATTTCGATGGGATTCAAACGATTACGATGTTTAACGTGAGGTAACGAAAATGGAACGATTACAAGAGACCGATGCCATGATGGGGCGTCTAATGCAGGATATGCCAGACCAATTAAAAAGTTTTGGGGCATTTGTAAAAGGCGCAGAAGCCTCAGGTGCACTCGATGAAAAAACCAAACACTTAATGCTGCTGGCCTTGGGCGTCGCATTTCAATGTTCTTGGTGCATAGCGATTCACACAAAAGGCTGTGTGGACACCGGCTCCAGCAAAGAAGAGATTCTAGAAGCCGCCATGATGGCTGTCGTGATGGGCGGGGGCCCAAAGCTCATGTACATTGAAGTGGTTTACGAAGAGCTCGATAAATACTTTAAATAACCACCTACAAAAGCTAAAAATCTAAAAAACCAAAAAAGCCAAATTGTTTACGCAGTTTGGCTTCATTTCACCGCCCATCCTTAGCTCAATTCTCGTTATCACTCAAACCAACCCGCTCACTCGTTTTATTTTAAGTGTGCACTCTTAGGTTTCAACAAGCCCTGCCACTTTCTAAACATTAAAAACCAAACCTCATAAATCAAGCCCTTCAGAGCGGTCTTAATCGCAACCAAATCGTTTAAATGGAAATAATTTACATATATAATTGACACCACCCGGACAAATGGTAAACTTTCCCACAATAACCAGATCAACCCACAAATTTTATTTATAAAACAGGCTATAAATCATGAAAAATATTCTACTTACCACCCTATTCACAGGTCTTATCTTTACTGGCAACGCTTCAATGGCCATGTCGAGCACACAAGGTGAAAGCGAAGCAAAAGCAGCACAAAACCCGACCATGACACTGCCAGAAGCGGCAAAAGAACGTGAAAGTAAGACTGAGAAAAAAACGGATCAAATGATTCAGGAAATGACCGACAAAGCCGCTGACACAAACCAACCACAAGCACAAAACACTGACGTGATTGATGAAATGGTTCAAAGTAAGCTTAAAACCCAAATGATGGTTTTGGCCTCTAATGAGAAAGTTGAGAACTGCTGGGCGTGGGATGGTTGTATTGACCATCCAAGAAAAAACGAAGCCGGTTACGACTCTTACGCATTTAACTAATCGTTCATATTGAAAACTATCACCGTTATATAGTTATCTAGCCCTACTTAACCGTTGGGCTTTTTTGTTGGTAACACATTCGTTAAATTTAATTAAGGTAGACATTAAATTTTTCAGACACAAAAAAGGCCTGAATATCAGACCTTTTAATCACGTTCTAAGCCTACTACTAAGAACGGTATGTTGTTTATCCGTTGATGCTTCACGCATTAACAAGATTAGATGGTCTCAGGCGTCAGCTTAATCTCTTCTAAAAAGTGGCGTAACTTAGTCACTTCTGGTTTATCCGCTAACTCATGTCCATGATGCGGTAAGCCCAGCGTAATCTCTTTTTCACGAATTACGATGTGCGCTCGGTTAGCACTAGACACTTCAATCTCTGCACCAAAATGTTCTAGAGTATGTTTTAGTTTTTTCCAATCAATATTTGTGGCGATAGGGTGTGCAAAAACTTTTTCAATAATGGCTTTATGTTTGTGGCTCATTTTTAATTCCTCGTTGAATTTAACTTTACTAGTTTGTTAATCTCATTTTAAAAACAAAACCGGTTAGGTGCCAGCCAAAGCGTGCAAAACTTATCTTAAATTAAGAATAAATTTTAACCGCTCGCAAAGCGAATGCTTAACTTAACTCGACGACGCCTTTAACAAGCTCAAAAGGTCGGTTTTTTCTTTTTGAGAGAGTTCACGAGAGGCATTTGCCTGCAAACCCTCTAAATGCAAATTCATAATTTGTATGCGTTGCAAACGTTGAACCCGATAGCCCAACGCCTGACACATACGACGAATTTGCAGATTAAGCCCTTGAGTAAGGACGATTTGAAATGTGATTTGATCCACTTGAGTAACATCACACGGTAAGGTAACCGTATTTAAAATCGGTACGCCACTGGCCATCTGCGATAAAAACAATTGCGTGAGCGGTTGATCAACCGTGACCAGGTAAGTTTTTTGATGTGCATTTTCTGCACGTAAAATTTGATTAAAAATCGTCCCATCATTGGTTAACAGTAACAGTCCTTCTGAAGCCTTATCCAAGCGCCCAACCGCAAACACTCTTTCTGAATAATTTAATGCGTCAACCAAATTGCCTGACACATTCTGGTCATTGGTACAGACCACGCCAACCGGTTTGTGATAAAGACGGTAAATCGGTTCTGGCTTGTCTTCAATGGGCTGACCATCCACAACTACTCGGTCTTGTTCAAAAACGAATTGCCCGACCTTTGCCAAGCGCCCATTCACTAAAACTTGCCCAGCCAAAATCAAGCGATCCGCAGCCCGCTTAGAGCAGATGCCAGCTTGACTGAGGTATTTATTGATTCTTATGGCTGTTGGCATCCGTCATCACCAGAAAAAGTAAACTCAAAATCAGCAGGCCTGCTTAAATTATTTGCAGAGCAACTGTTCGGTCTGCTGTAAACGCTCGAGCGTTCCGATATCCGACCAAAACCCACTGTATAAAGCACCGCTCGCTTGTTGACGTTGCATGGCGTTGCGTAAGATTGGGGCAAGCGGAATAAAATCGACTGCCATATTCGCAAACAAACTTGGATTTAACACACTTATTCCTGCAAAGGTGTGTTCGCCGTGCTCGGTCACCAGCGCTTGTTGGGTTAAACCAAAATCGCCCTTAGCATTGTGTTGAGGGCTCGGCACTAATAACAAATACGCTTGTATTTTGGAGTTTTCCGCCATGGCTTGTGCTTGTTGAAACAACGATTCAAACGGTAAATCGGTATAGACATCACCATTTACCAAAATAAACGGTTGTTCACCCAATAAAGGCAACGCATTAATAATCCCACCGGCCGTCTCTAAACCGCCTTCGGGTTCGGGTGAATAGTGAATCGTAATATTCCAACGTTCGCCATTGCCCAACGTTTGTTCAATTTTTTGACCCAACCACGCATGATTAATCACAATCTCTTGTACGCCGGCTTTGGCCAGTTTTTCAATGTGATACTCAATCAACGGTTTACCGCACAACTCAACCAAAGGCTTGGGAATAGCGTCGGTTAACGGCCGCAGACGATTGCCACGCCCTGCCGCTAAAATCATCGCTTTAACCGGTTTTTTTAAGTTGCGTTCAGACATGGTTCTCTTTTGCAGTGCGGTTTAATTGCAGCCGTTTATGTGATAATACTTGGTTTTCAATAATATCAACTAACCACCCCATTTCAGGGTAGTTTGCCCCCACTTGCACAATGTAGTTCAAGGTAAGCGGGATATCGTTAAGGTAACCCTCTTTGCCATCACGATGATACAAACGTGCAAAAATCCCTGCCGCCTTTAAATGCCGCTGAATCCCCATTAAATCCATCGCTTTTAAAAAGCCTTGCCACTCATCTTTGACCATAATTTTGTGTTCACAGAGCTTTAAAAAGTAGTGACGTTGCCACTCTCTAACCTGCTCAATCGGCCACGCGATATAGCAATCACGTAACAGGGAAACCGCATCGTAAGTCAGAGGCCCATAAACCGCATCTTGAAAGTCTAAAACCCCAGGGTTATTTTGCTCAGTGACCATTAAATTACGGCTGTGATAGTCACGATGAACGTACGTTTTTGGTTGGGCTAAGGCCGACTCAATCAAGGTTTGCTTTACCTTTTGCCAGTCGTGTTTTTGCAGGGTGTTGAGTGGCATTTCAAGATGCGTGCCTAATAGCCAATCGCTAAACAGATCCATCTCACGATTCAACAGCGCCGCATCATAAGCTGGCAGTTGTTTGGCTGCGCCAATGCCTTTGGTTTGCAAGACCACTAAAGCGTTTAAAGCATCTTGATAAAGGTGATCCACTTGCGTTTCAGAAGCACCTTCTAAAACCGATAAATAGGTCACGGTGCCTAAATCCGAGAGCAGTAAAAACCCTTGCGCTAAATTCTGTTCAATGACTTTAGGCACCTGTAAACCCATCTCAATCAGTTGATTAGAGACGACAATAAACGGTTCGCAATTTTCTTGTTCTGGCGGCGCATCCATAATAATGTAACTGCTATCTAGTGGCGTTTGCGCATCTGGATCGCTCACCACATCAATTCTAAAGTAACGTCTAAAGCTGGCATCGCTGGAAGCTGGAACGGGTTCAGAGACTTGAACGCCCTGCAATAAAGGCAGGCTTTCAAGCCAATTTAACATCCACTGAAATCTTTCATTCATAAACTGAATACTCGGTTAAAATAGGCAATCTACGAATAATTAATGATTCTCTGCTTGATGTCAAACTTGATTCCCATTTTTAACAGACTTTTTAACCAGATTGACGCCCGTCTTTTGGTCAAAAACTCATTAAAAAGTCCCATTAAAAAGGCAACGTTCACCTTTAATTTAAACACGTCAAACTCAGCAGGCCTGTTGATTTTGAGTGCGTTAAGTGTGGCCAGTATCTCGCCGAAAGCGCTGGCTGAAAGTGCACCCAACATTCAAACAACCGAGGCCTGTCAACCGCAGTGGATTGCCGAACCACTTGAAGTGAATGATGAAGATGAATCGGGTGAAATTCAACTGGACGCCGATAAACTCACCCAATCACAAAGTGATCTCTATGAGTTCAATGGCGCAGTCGTCATCAGTCAACCCGGCATGGTGCTGTTAGCCGACAAAATTCAATATCAGCGTAATCTCGACCAAATCGATGCCTTTGGACAAATTGAACTGCACAGTGACGATTTAATTCTGCAAGCGGATGAAGCGCATATTAGCAATCAACGCCAATCAGCCGAACTGTTAAATGTACGTTATCAGATGAAACCGAGTCGCGCACACGGAACAGCAACGCGCATCGCTGTCGATCAAACCGACAAGCTAGCCAAATTAGAGCAAGCCACCTTCACCACCTGCCCGATTGAACAAACGCTCAAACAAGTCACTCTAGATGACAACACCAGCGAACTTCAAAGCCGTGAAAAAGTCGCTTGGCAACTGGTGTTTGATGAGGTAGAAATCAATCAACAGCGCCGTCGTATTATCGGCAAAAACACCACTTTGCGTTTTCACGATGTTCCCATTTTTTACAGTCCCTACTTTGATTTTCCACTGGATGATCGCGCCAGCGGTTTATTGTTTCCAGAGTTTGGCGGTTATAAGGCGCTAACCGATAGTCAGTCACGCCTCTATTTCAAACAGCCTTACTACTTTAATCTAGCGCCCAATTACGACGACACCTTAACCACCATGTATATGGATGGTCGCGGATTAATTTTGGAAAACGAGTTTCGCTATTTAGAAAAAACGGGACCGATTACCCACCGTGCCGCTTTGACTTTGACTGGGATTAATGATCAAGAGACCGCAAAAAATGGCTTAGCCTATCTACAAGACGACCAAGTGGTATATGGCGACACAGTCGAACAGCGCTGGCGTGCCAAACTGATTGGCGACCAAGTCTGGAGCCCGAACCTAACCAGCAGTGTGGCGTGGCACGCTGCCTCAGACGACTATTTTTATGCCGATATTCCGATTGAAGATCGTTATACATCGGTGAGTAATATTGAGCGCACCTTGCAAGCCGATTACCGAAAGGATAACTGGCACGCCTACGCACAGGTTTTAAACTATTTACCATTACGTTATGCGGTTACTAACTATCAAAAAAGTCCTGAAATTGGCGCCAGCTATTATCAAACCTTTGGTAACTTTCGGTTTGACATGGCCGCTGAAACCACGCAATTCACAACCAACGCCATCAGCAATGTCCTTCCAGAGGCTCAAAGAACTCGCTTAGTGCCCGCGTTAAGTTATGGCATCAATCAATCTTACGGTTATTTAAAGGCTAACATGATCGCCAATAACCTTAATTACCGTTTGGAAGACACCGATTCGGCAAGCGATTCGGACGTTAATTACACGGTTATGCAATATGCCTTGCGCGGCGGCTTGCTGTTTGAACGTAATCTACAATTGGGCAAACGTCGCTATCTGCAAACTCTTGAACCAGAACTGCAGTATCTATACGTGCCATTCGTTAACCAAGCCAGTGTGCCCCTGTTTGACACGCGAGATAAAAGTTTAGACTTTTCAAACTTATTTGCCCTAAACCGTTTCAGTGGGTTTGATCGCATTGGCGACACGCGCCAAGTAACCGCAGCCTTAACCAGTAAAATTTTAAGTCCACAAGGTA
>JGI10211J34971_10001049_pt1 | contig 23018 bp, 25 predicted proteins | sample Etolagsediment_FD_34971 | JGI IMG/M metagenome (IMG submission 34971)
AGTGCCACCTATACACCAGTGTCTGCTGGCGGTAAAGAAGGTCAAAATATGGATGTATACCATAATGGTCAACTTTTAGCTGCTAGCACAGGATCTGCTGGTGTTAATGCGGATAGAGATTACGCTGAAACTAGTACATCAGGAATAACATTTCATATGGACCTGTACCAAGATGACAATATTACGTATGTGATAAGGACTTAAGGAGGAAATTATGACAATTTATACACCGCCAGCGGGCGATGCTGTTAATTTTACTTTTGAAGGAAGTTATGTAGCCCCAACTGGGCAAAATGTAAATTTCCTGTTTGGTATAGTCTCTGAATTGGTACAGGATGCGTCTCTTGAAACTGTTTATACTGCAGATGGTTTTGATTCGGTAGTTGTAAGATGGACTAGCAATATAGATGGTAATTATAGAATTGAAATGGGTGGAACTGGAGTTTATACGGGTGATTTGATGTTCACAGGATATGTTATTGCTGACGTTGAATTTGAACACATTATTACTGCTGCTATGATTACTTCAGCGTCAAGTTATACTGGTCCTGGTACTTATAGATTTAATATGTATGTTCAAAGTAGTGACGGAATTTGGAATCCATACGTCGTTACTTAATTAAAATATATAGCTACAAGGCTTCCAGGGGTATGCGTACTAACGTATACCCCTGGATTTAATACAATTAATTTGAGGAGGAAAAGGTAGATGTTAGAGGATAGAGCACAGCGCAATAAATTACGGCATACTATAATGAATGCCGAACAAAGGAAAGTAATAAGTAAGGAAGAAGTTGGTTTTATAGTTGCTTTAGTAGAAAGGTTCAGAGTTGATATTGAAAAGAAAACTAAACAACTTAACGTACTACAAGGAGAAATAGCACAACTTAAGCTTAATGAAAAAATTATAATGGATTTAGTCAGCAATATGATTGCTGCTGCTGAAAGAGACGTTGCAAGACGTGAAACGATGGCTAAGTTAAAGGATGCTAGAGAAGAAGAAGCTAGGTTCAAACAAGAACAAGCAGATTTGGAAGCATTAAGAACTCCAGATGAGCAAGAGGATACGGTACAGGACAACGAAGACGATTCCTAGCGATAATATCACAAACTAAGGACGGGTTGATATGGCTAAGAATTACACTGTAAACACAGCGACGGTGTGGATGAAAAAGTCGACCCCGGAGCTGTTTGTGTAATTCTTGGCCTTTTTTTATGCCTAAAAACAGGGGTTTGAATAGAAATGATTGTTTTAAAAAAACGCAGAACAATACAAGATTCAGTTATAACTACTAGGGGAAAATGTGTAGGTATTGCTGAAACATTGAGCGGCACTTTAGACAACTCTAATAAAGTGTTTTATACTCCTAATGATTATTTATCTGGTAGTATAACGGTAATGTGGAACGGTCAATCTTTACACAGTCCTTATGATTTTATTGAGTCTGGGCCTAATGAAATAACTTTTACAGAAATAGCCCCTTACCCAGGTGATAAATTAAGAGCTAATTATGAGTATGATACTTGTGTTGATGCAGATGAAAAAGGAAGAACATCGCTTGCTAATGGAATTTCAAGTAAGTATGTTACTTTTGCTAATCCATTTCCAAATACAAATTATGTTGTAAATTATGATATAAGTAATGTAATAGACACGGAACCATCTATATATCCTTCTATTATTAGTTTTAAGGCTACTACTGGTTTCATTATTGAGTTTTCGGGCACTATAGATTCAAATAATTATTATTTGGAATGGACGGCTACGAGTTTGTAGTAAAGGAGAAGGATTTTGTCAGATAATGAAGTATTAGAATATGTATTAGAGTTGCTTGAGAGAATGTCTGAGAGTTATCTTCTCAAGACTGACCCAGTATTAGAAGGGGCTCTACGGGTAGGTAGTTATAGTATAGTATATAACACTAAACCCAAACAAGATGTTTTACACGGTTATGTTATTGGCTGGAGCGGTGAAACTTCATTCATGAAAGTAGTGGATAATGATACTGGGTTTGGTTGTCCATTATACATGAATAAAAAAGGAAGATGGGCTCAATGTTCAGCAGAAAGAGGCACTGTAAAAATGCCCTGTATGGCATTGGCCTTAGAAGAGGATACGGGTACCAAAGAAATCTTATGGAAAGGGATTGTTAGGAGAGGTTCATGGGCATGGACACCTGGAGACATAATATATGTTTCCACTATTGAAGGCGCTTTAACAAAGGTTAAACCTGTAGAAGGTTCTTGGGTTCAACCTGTTGGTATGGCAATCTCTAAAGATGTCATAAGATTTGATCCTGGATTTTATATAGGAGACGTAAATTTATAAAAAGGAGAAATAATTAAAATGGCTAAATTTAAGGGTAAAGAATTATTTCTTGCAGATGGCCAGAGGATTATTTTTGGTACTGATCTTGATTCTCATATATGGTGGGATGATGTAGCTCAGGAGCTAAGATTAGATACTACTATTAGTGGTGTTGACCCTGTTCAAGATTATCAATTAACTACTAAATGGTATGTAGATGATGAGATTGACACCTTAAGCGGTACTATTCCCTATGAGCACGATCAACTTATAGGATTAGAAGATGATGACCATTTACAGTATGTTCCTAGAACAGGTGTAAGGGGTTTTACTGCTACTGTTTCTGGTGTCACACCCACAGAGCCTTACCATTTAACTACAAAACAATATGTTGATAGCCAGGTTTCAGTTTTAGATTGGCAAGATTCTGTTTTAGATATAATTAATGACCCACCAGGCGGTCCTTCCATAGGAGACAGATATCTTATTTCTGCTACAGCAAGTGGTACTTGGGCAGGTGAAGAAGATAATATTGCTGAATGGAATGGTACATCATGGGATATTATAGAATCTAACGAGGGTTTTGCTACTTGGGTAGAGGATGAAGATGTTGTTTATGTTTTTAATGGCACTGATTGGGTAAGACTTGGTACTATAGTGGATCATGGTAATCTTACTGGTTTAGATGACGATGATCATTTACAGTATGTACCTACTAATGCAGATAGGGGTTTTACTGCTACTGTTTCTGGTATTGATCCTACATTAGACTACCATCTTGCTACTAAATGGTATGTTGATCAAGGAAGTATAAGTAAAAAAGGCAGACAAGCAATTGCTAACGGTGCTTCTTTTGTGTCTGTTTCTTTTGCTGATATAGGGCACACTAATTATACAGTGAATGCTACTATGGCTAATACTACAGATTCACCTCCATCTATTTATGCATATATAGTTTCTGCTACAACTACCAGTGGTTTTGATGTAACCTTTATGGGTGACATGGATAGCGCTAATTATGTACTGCATTGGAGTTTGTTAGAAGATTAAAATATGATGGAGATTTTAAATGGATAAGAGAATAGATTTAGTGGGGCATAGTTTCGGCAGATTAGAAGTTATTAGATACGCAGGTAGTAAATAGGGCAAGAAAACTAATATACACGCTCAATTGTATCAGTTTTTAATGGGGGTATAAAAATCGCAAAATTTTCCGGTAAAGGTATAGAATTCAAAGATTATCAGAAAGCCATATTTGGTACTAATGATGATGCTGAACTATATTGGGATGACAGTAGAGATGAAATGACTATCACTACTGTTATTAGCGGTGTAGATCCTACAGAGCCAGGCCATCTTATAACAAAACGTTATTTAGATACTAAAGGTCTTATTGACACACTTATAGGGTTGATTGACACACCCAATAACTATGAGGTTGGTTCACTTTTGCAGTCTACTTATTCAGGAACTGAATGGGCTACTGTGAGTGGGTTAATAAATGCAACAGAAACTTATTTTGAAGCAATTGATTCTACTGGCGGTCAAACCGTAAATACTACAGCTTCGACAGTGAATATTGATCAAATTAGGTTTAATTCTGATAATAAAACTGGTGCTAATAATTTTTCTCTGGCATCTGATGAAATTACTATAAATTCTACAGAGTATTTATTTTGTAGTTATAAAGTAGTAGGTAGTTTGGATTCAGGTGTAAGGGATACCCTTAAATGTTGGCTTGAAGAGTATAATGGGTCTGTGTGGACTACTATAACAGGTTCATATTCTTATGGTTATACTAGGTCTGATGATGAATATAGTACGGCCGCCACTAACCCGTTTATACTTGATGTAATTTCTGGATATAAGTATAGGTTAAGGTGCCAAACTGTATCAAATCCTTCTACACTTATACAATATGGTTCCAGTATAACCTTTTTTAGTTTTAAAGGGCCAAGAGGTATTAAAGGTGAGCAGGGAGATCAGGGTATTCAAGGAGAAACAGGTCCTCAGGGTGAGCAGGGCGTTCAAGGTGTGCAAGGACCTCCAGGCTCTGGTTCCACTATAAACGTATATAAAGAGGGTGTTACTGTTAGTGGTTCTCCATTTGAGGTTATTGATTTTCATGGGTTTAATTATGTTGAAAACACTTCAAGTGGAATAGTAACTATAAGTGGGGCGGACACATTTATAGAGTTAATAGATACACCGGAATCCTACGATGTTGTAGATTACACAGATCCAAAATATGTGAGGATAAAAGAAGATGGCTCCGGCCTAGAGTTTGCTCCCGCTATTGTTGGTACCACTTCTACTGGTACCACCCCGCCCACTGATTCTAACTTATGGTATAATGCTAATTATAATGAATTTTTCTATTATGATCCTGATAGAGATGAATGGTTAAGCCTTACAGTTCATAATTATTTATTTACATATCAAGGTGTTATTGATGGTCTTTATATGTCTATAGGTGATTTAAGACATATGTATGCACATTATTTAATTCCTAGACCTGCCACTATTACAGCAATAATTTCAGCAGCAGAAGAGGTATTTTGTAGCGATAAACTATTTAGAATTAGAAATGATACTACTGATTTATTTACTTTTAATCATACTGATTGGGAATATGTAAATATGAGAGCTAATATACCTGTGGATATAGGCACTAGATTGAAAATGTATGTTGATAATGTTGATACTAAAATAAGAAATCCATTTACTACGTTAGAAGTAAGATGGAGGTATGAAGAATAAATGGCAAAGAATGTTTATGTAAAAAATATTACATCTAGTGGAATACAAATACCTGATTTGTCTGGTATATATATAGATGCTTATTCTCAGAGGGATTTAAGAGAATATTTTTCACTCGATGATATAGACTATTCGCTAGATTTAAAGACAGCTATTTCTGGTGGATTATTAGTACTAAATGATGGTACTAAAGATTTAACTATGGAAGAGTCTTTTGATATTTCTAGTGTGCCTACATTTTATGAATTACCAGACCATCTTATTAAGATGGAGGATACACCTGATGATTATGAAGATGGAAGTTATTTAAAATCTACTGTATCTGGAACAGAATGGGCAACTTTAAGCGGTACTCCAGGTATTGTGTCAATTATAAAATATGATTCTAGTGAAGGTGAGTCATCTACTACAAATACAATTTATACACAAAAGCTTAGGTTAACTAGTGGAGTTATTCCGCCGGGGGATTATATTATAAAATGGTATTATGAATGGCAGTATAAACATGGTAGTTTTCAATTTAAGGCAAGAGTTCAAATGGATGATACAACTGATTTAATGGAACATATAGAACAACCTGACAATATTTCCAGTTGGTCCCCTGTGTCTGGTTTTAAGCGAGAAACTTTGATTGCTGGAAATCATTATATAGATTTAGATTATTGTGGTTCTAAAACTGGAGCTGAATCTAAAATAAGACGAGCCCGTTTAGAACTTTGGGGGGTATAAAAATGAGTATTAAGTATACATTTTCAATAAACGATGATACTTTAAATGGTATAGTAGATGCTGGTCGTTTAACTGAAGATATTCAAGTATCTACTATTACTGTGGCGTTAGATTATATTGCCAAAGAAGCCGATGACTGTGATATATGGTTTAAGGCCGCATTGTCTGGTGCTGAACAAACTACTTTAAGCGGTGTAATAGCTGCTCATACAGGCACACCTTTGGTATTGCCTGGAAATGTGAGGTTAGTTGATGAAGACATTGATCAAATTACAGAGGTAGATTCTCAGAATAGATTAAAGGTAGCAATAGATCCAGAACCGCATAATTTATATGGTGGAGATCATATAGGTCAATTAGATGATTCTCAAATACCTTCATATATTATTAGGTACCAAGATCTTGTTACACTATCCGGCACACTTCAAGATTATATAGATAATTTAGATTTTTATACTACCCCAGAAGTTGACACAATAAGTGGTTCTTTACAGGATAATATAGATGGAAAATCTGATTTAGATCATATACATGATGATAGATATTATACTGAAGATGAGATAAATACTATTTCTGGAACACTTCAGGATCAATTAGACGGGTTAACATTAGATCACGGAGGGCTTACTGGTTTAGGTGATGATGATCATACACAATATCACACCGATGCTCGTGGCGATGCGCGGTATTATACTAAAACTTTGTTAGATGGTGGTCAATTAGATGATAGATATTACACGGAGACTGAAGTAGATGATTTATTAGATCATGGTGGATTAACAGGACTGGATGATGACGACCACCCACAATATTTACCTATTGATGGTTCAAGACATGTTACAGGAAATCTAGTTATTGATGGTGATTTAGTTGTTAGTGGTACTGAATTTATAGCTAATACAGAAATAATGGAAGTAGAAGACAATGTTATAGTTGTAAATAAAGGAGAACTTGGTGCCGGGGTATCAAAAAATCAGGCCGGTATAGAAATTGATAGAGGAACTCTTACAAATGCTTTCTTAGTTTTTGATGAGGTATACGACATATTCACTGCAGGTATATCAGGTTCGCTCCAGGCATTAGCTACTAGAGAATATTCACCTACTAATAATTATATTGCTTATTGGAATGATGCAGAAAAGAGATTTGATACACAAGATGGTGTTAGTATAAATGATATTAATACTTCTGGCGGTATAAAATATATTTCTTTTGGTGATAGTTCTGATGATGATTTGCCTGCTACTACTATGTTAAAAGTAGTTGGCGGCTCTACTTTGGGTTATGTAATGCCTGTCGATGGTAAAATAGAAGAAGTTAGTGTTTTAACAGATTGTATTAATTCTAATAACTATAATATTTTGAAAAACAACGCCGTGGTGTATACTTTAACGCTTTCTTCTGGCATAAAAGGGTATGATACCTCTATGTCTGTCCCATATATTGCTGGGGATATACTAACTGCACAAATGGTAACATATAGTGGGGTATTACTTAGTGATATTGATAATTCTTATATTTCAGATTCTAACACACTCTTCTTGGCGCATTTTGATGGTGATGATGAAGTTTATAGGCATGTTACTAATTCATCTACAACATGTTTCGGGATGCCCGGCCGTCGCCAAGGTGCTGATTTGAATTATGATGGTAAGTTTGATAGGTGTGTTAATTTTAATGGTTCATCTGATTATGTAGAATTTTTACATCATAAGGATTATGATATACAAGATGTTACTGTGGAGTTTTGGTTCAAAGCTGATGATATATATAACACACAGCATTTATTTTCTAAAGACAGTAGTGGGTATGATACAGGGGGTCATCTTACAATTGGATTGGTTTATGATGATATTTATGTTAGATCTCAAAATACTTATACCAGTAAAGAAATTCAATTTGATCCTAATATTACACCAGGGGTTTGGTATCATTTAGCAGTGGTGCTTGGTACAGGTGGTATTAAAGTATTTTTAAATGGTGTACTTAAGTCATCGGATGCTTCGTGGACACAGGGTTTAAATGGTAATAGAGAACCATTTATTTTAGGCGCCGGTTTAACTAGTAATTATGATAGTTATGTTTATTATCATACTTATCATTTTAATGGTAAAATAGATGAACTTCGTATTTCCTCTACAAGAAGATATGAAAGTAATTTTACACCTTCAACCATACCTTTTACTAATGATAATGATACATTGGGGTTGTGGCATTTAGATGAAACAGATGGTAATGTGGTTTATGATTCATCGAGTATTATTCAAAATGCTATGATGCAAACTACTGGGTCTATGTGTACTATAGAAACTGATTATGTTAAGTTTGGAACTAATTCTATTAAAATGAATAATAGTAAAAATGACTGGTTAAGATTGAATCATAATTCATTTTATGAAACTTCGGTTTTAACAGTGGAAGGTTGGATAAGACCTTACTGTGATGATTCTGTAATATTTCAAAAAGGTAACAGTAGTTATACTGAGGGAGCTTTGCAGATATGGTGGAAACTGTATGAACAAAAGATTGAAGTTAAGTATTATGGTGCTTCTTCTTTTAGAACTATAACTACAGCCACCAATAGTTTTAAAACCAACGAATGGCATCATTTTTCTGTAACAATAGATGTTGATTATATAAAGGTTTATGTGGATGGTGTAGAAGCTGGGTATGAAGAATTAACAACAGATTTTCAAAATGTTTGGAATAATAATAAAGATGATATATATATAGCATCAACACATTGTAGAAATTATTATTTTGAAGGTTATTATGATGAAATAAGGATTTCAAATAGTGTTAGACATTATGGTTCTGAATCAGAGTCTGTTAAAGAAATAAATATGTTAATAGGAGTTGAATAATTATGATAATGTTGGCAAAAAATAATACAGTAGAAAATTTATCTATTTATATAGGGCCTAATGGTAAAAAATTAGAAATCCCATTAGATGGTCAGGTTGATTTATTAGAAAACTTTACTAGGTTCGAAATTTCTAAATCTGATATTCCTTATCATATAGATGAAGAAAACTTAATATTAAATGATGGTGAAAAGGATTTAACAAAACTTATTGCCCTTAAATGGGCATGGGATATTCCTATACAAGAGGAGCAACGTGATAGATCAGGTAAATTGCGTGTGCATCAAACTTCTCGTAAATTAGGAACTCGTATTATGTGGATAGGTGTAGGTGATGACCCAGAAGATGTTACTAATGTTGGCGGCGGCGCGGGTTTGTCTTTTGATTATAAAATAGATCAGACAGAACCACTTGTGCAATATGTAGACTTTAACATAGTAGAAAATGAAACATGGCTTCATGAAGGATATTTAACATGGAAGGATGGACATGTTGATCTTCTTACATTAGATATGGTGCCAAGAACAACAGCCATTACTACTTCGTCTGGTACATATTATAATTTATATGGTGGATATATGATTATTCCTGCAGCGGGTGATGGTACAATAGAAATTACATCTGATATAACTACACATTCAGGCGGATTAATTTATATGCCTAATGATGATTTAGATAATCCTTCTACTGCGTTTTGGGATGCTGATTGGAACACCTCTACAAAAAGATATGAAAATATAACAGCAGCTCCTACAGGGAATGGAAGATACAATATGTTTTCTACAGAAGTTGTTTTTGCAAGATTTATTAATAAAATACCACTATTAGAAAGTGGATTTATAGCATTAAATTCATCTGATACTGATCAAATGGGCCATGGGATGAGATTAAAAATGATAGGAGAGACTAATATTACAACATCTCAAGATCATAACTGGTCAGTAGCTTGTATTATGTGTTTACATAGAAAGAGAAGTATATAAATTTAATAAAAAGGGGGTGTAAAATTGAAACATAAATTTTTGTTTATGTCCGATTTACATTTAGGAAGCCCTCTTTTTGAGGATGTTGAAAGAATTATTTCTATTTTAAAAGGGGACTATGATTTAATTTTTATAGTAGGTGATATTATAGATGTTTGGGAAGAAAGTATAGAATATATAGTTAGTAAGTATTCAAGAATAATAGATGTAATAAATAAGTTAGATAATGTGGTTATTATAAAAGGAAATCATGACCCTTCACTTCAAAGTCTAGAAAGTATTTTTCCTGGTAAACAAGTTTTAATGGAGTATGAGTTTTATATTGGAGATGAAGCAGGTATAGTAGTTCATGGAGATGGGTTTGATTCTATGATTACTAAATACTCATGGCTTACCAGAGTATTTTCACCAATACATTGGGTATTAGAAAGGTTTGGTATAAATATAAAAGCATTTTTTAGGGAGTTATTTTATTCTATAGCAAATAAGAGAGATAAAGATTATTATAAGAATTTAGTTTTTGATATCGAGCATAGTTTAGTGGAAAAATATGGGCATAAGTATAAATATATTGTTGTAGGACATACTCATTTGCCCAAAATAGAAGATATAGATGATTGTTTATATATTAATTGTGGGGATTGGATTCATAGTAAGACTTACGTGATTTATAAAAATAATGAGTTTAAATTAATGGGGGTATAAAATGTGGTATAAATTTAAATCAGCATTTACAAGTTGGTTTGGGAATGTTAAAGTGTATAAATATCCGTTTTTTATACTTACTGGTCATACAGCTTACAAGATTAAAGGCGAACATCAACGAGAAATTTTAAATACTATTGAGCCAGGCGATGTATTTTTAAGAAGATATGATCACTATTTAAGTGGTTTAATGATACCTGGATATTTTACTCACGCGGCGATATATGTTGGAGATGATCAAATTATTCATGTTTTAGGAAGTGGTATTTGTAAAGAAGATATTCTTACATTTATGAGATGTGATAATATTGATGTGTTGAGGTCAAAAGACTCAACAATAATTCAGGCTGCTATAAAGAACGCTTGGACGCAATTAGATAAAGATGTAGGATATGATTATGATTTTGATTCTGATTCGCCAGATCTTTTTTATTGTACAGAGTTTGTAGATTTTTGTTTTGGTTATCCTGTAAGAGATTCAATAAGTGATAATTTTATATTACCGGATGATTTTTTAGAGTCAGAAGAATTTTATTCGGTTTGGCCTAAATAGGAGATAATGTGATGGCACGCAGTAGACTAAGAGAAAGTCAGTTTAGAGATGAAGATGTTTTGTCTGAGACAGAATTTGCTGCTTTGATAGCATGGGTTACAGTGACTGGTACTCATACAGTAGTAAGTGGCGGACAAAATATATTTGTAGATACTACTGGAAGTGTTTTTATTATTACTATGTATGATAATCCTGAAGAGGGTCAAAGAACAACCTTTGTAGATAAAGGTGGTTACTGTGGAACTAATGCTGCGACAATTTCGGGCGGTTCAGAAAAACTAAATGGTGAGAATCAATATTTATATTTGAACGAAGATTATGGGTCTTTTACTTTGGTATACGGTGATTCAGACAGTGGATGGATATCTATTCCACTTCCACCATTTATGACGTTAGATCAAGCATAAAGGATTAAATATGAAGATTTGTTGGGACAATTTAGAAGGAGTTTATTTATCTAATAGAGGTAATCTAAGAAAAGGATTACAAACCATTTGGGAAATAGACACATGTGAAGTGTGTAATGAACCATTCTTGTCGCCACATAAAGATGCTAAGTTTTGTACTGGTGAATGTTATGATACTACTAAGTTTGGAAATAATTATAGCAAAGGGATAGTTAAATCTAAACAAACTTTAACAAAATTGTCTAATTCTTTAAAGGGCAGAAAATTGTCTGATGAGCATATAAAGCAAATTGTTCAAAGGCAATCAGGTGAAAAAAGTCATCGTTGGAAAGGCGGGGTTAAAGAAAAAAATATTCCTTTGTATGATACTTATAATGTACAATTAGAGTGGGCTGAGGAAACTAAATGTATAATCGAAAATGGATTGAGAATACTACAGATAAAATGTACTAAATGCGGAAAATGGTTTACACCAACCACTTCTTCAGTTCATAGAAGAATAAGAGTATTGAATAATAAAAAGGGTGGTGGATGTAGATTCTATTGTTCTGATGGTTGTAGAGTTTCCTGTGAGCTTTTTAATCAGAAAAAATATCCAAAAGGATATAAACAAGACAAATACTATACTGATAATGAATACAAAGTATGGAGAGATGAGGTATTTAGAAGAGCCAACTATGAATGTGAATATTGTGGTGAAAATGCGGAGAACGCTCATCACATTAAACCTAAGAAATTAGAACCTTTTTTCGCCTTAGACCCGGATTATGGAATTGCTTGTTGTAAAAAATGTCATAATAAATATGGACATAAAGACGAATGTGCTGCTTATATTTTGTCTAGTGTTGTCTGTGGTAGTGGAGGTTAAAGATGATTCGTGTCAATATAGGCGAATCTTTTATAATTACGGTTGCATTGTGGGATGAAGATACAGGGCTAAATGCTTCAGGCAGAACTGTTTATTATGATGTGAGAGATGTAAATGATACTGCCCTATCTCCACCATTAAATGGTGTTCTACCAGAGTCGACTACGGAGTCTGGTATATATAGGAAATCATTAACCATAAACACGCCAGGCGAATATGTTTGCTACGCTACATCTATTGGTTTTTATTCAAGTACTGAAGAAATAATAGTTAACCCAGAAAATATTTATGATTTAGTGAAACAAAATAGACACTATAATGTTAGTGTCGAAGAAGTGTTGAGAACGAATGCTACAGCTAACGCTTCACAAATAGCAAGGAATGTTGGATTGAATAAAACTGATTATATAATTACAATACTTAAAGGGGACACTGATAGTGATTGGAGTGGCACCACAACAAGTGGTGTGGTGTATGCCCACTACAGAAGTATAACTGATGATCTACCATTTCGTATGGGAGGTGCTTACTAATGGGAATGGATCTTCGTTATACCTCTACTGTTGGATATGATTTCTTTACAGTACCGTGCGTTGAGTCAGGTACGATATGTAGTGGTATAGGTAGTGGCTCCATTCAATTAGAATTTGGTTGGCAACTTGCAGCCATTCCCGTCGAGCACGGCTACTGGAATTCTACAACACATCAACATGTGCACGATGATACTACAGTAGCAAAGTTTGAGAATTATGTATTAGACCAAATAACTGATTTATACGGAGCTGGAGTAGTGGAGGTAGCAAACACATATCTTGGTGATGTACAAGCGTTTTATAGTTATGTTGTAGGATCTACACCGACATCAAGTATTCATAATTGGCAACTTATGTATGATGATGGTGTGCATAGAGAGATATCAGGTTTTTGGATTAAAATAATTGGGGGGTCTGCCCCTTATGTTATCACATGGGGTCAACCATAATGAAAATTTGTTGGGATAATTTGAATAAATTAAAGTATAAAAATGGTAATTGGTATTATCGCCGCCAAAAATATGTTTATATGAATAATTGTAAATGGTGTAATGATTCTTATTTAAGTAGATCTGATAATAAAGGTGAGTTTTGTTCTAAATCTTGTCGTTCTAAACATTTTCAAACTGGAAAAATTCCTTCAGTTGAGACTAGAATTAAAATGAGCGAGTCACAGAAGAAAAGGCATATAGGAGTTGTACAAAGAAATCTACCGTTGTTTGATACTTTCGCACATCAAATTGATTGGGTTGAGGAAGTAAGATATATTTTTGAAGGTGGAATAAAATTATTACAAGTAAAATGTAAAAAATGTAAAAAATGGTTTATGCCTACTAGGGATGCTGTTAAATATAGATCTCGTGCTTTAAATAAAGAAAAACACGGGCAGTGTTATTTATATTGTTCGGATGTGTGTAAGTATAATTGTGAAATATATGGACAATCAAAATATCCAAGAGGTTTTAAAAAATCTCATGAATATACAAATGGTGAATTATATATTTGGAGGAAAGAAGTGTTACAAAGAGTAAATTATGAATGTGAGTATTGTGGTAAAAAAGCTACTGATGCGCATCATATTAAGCCAAAGAAATTAGAACCTTTTTTCGCATTAGATCCAGATTATGGAGTTGCTTGTTGTGAAGAATGCCATTATAAATATGGGCATAAAGATGAATGTTCAACTGGATCTTTAGCTCAGGAGGTATGTGTATAAATGAGTTTGAACAAAACTTTTGACGGGTTCGTAAGTGAAGAAAATGGCACTTTAGCTAATGGTACTGTTAGCTACCAGGGATTTTTCTATAAAGTTAATGGTAGTTCCTCACCATCTACATGGAATAATGTGCGAACCGTTGAAACTGGCGGGTCTGCGGGGTATTATAATATAAATCTTGGAGACGCTGATTGGTTGTCGCAAACTGGTACTGCTGCTGCAGGTGATATAATTGTTATAGTATTTTGGAAAGGTGGAAGTGATAGAACAGCAAATTGTTCTATATTACAAGAGTGGGGCGCATTTGAAATTACAATGACTTCTGCGGATACTTATACAAATCCCACACAAGTGAAATCTAATATAATACCCAATTTAATTTGGACATTAACAGCTAATGGTTGGGTTGGTGTAAGTTATGGAACTACAAACAGTAGTAATGATATTCATAATTGGACCTGGTCCAGTACTACTATGTATCATTGGTACACAAGATACGGTCAGACAATATTCAGTATAAACAAAGTCAATAATAGTGACTATTATTGGGGAGATACCAGCAGTACTTTGGATATCCCAGGTGCAGGTACAGCATCTCATACATGGACTGCTGCTGGTATATATGATGTTGATATTGTAATAGAAGATGAGTGTGGAGCAACAGTGACAGGTACTAAACAAATACAGATTAAATGGAAAGCACCAACAGCTGATATAACCATGACGCCAGCTGTACCTGATCCTAATGAAGTTGTGACATTTGAATGGACAGGAACTGATGTAGATAATACAATAACAACTATAGACTGGGTTATACATGATTCAGGAGGGTACGGTAGTACTGATACTACTACTACTGGATTAGCCAAGTCAGCCACAGTGCCACATACAGATGGTATTGGGACGGATTGGTGCAGCCAGAGCGGTAATTCTGGAGCATTTACAAATCCAGGAGTTCACAATGTTGAAATTGTAATTCATTATTATGATGGTTTTAGTATGCAAACTATTAATTACGACGAGGATTTCAACCAAGGTATATTTACTGGTCCTACTGTAAGTTTCGATCAAGTGCCCGCGCAAGCTACTGTTACAAGTGGTGTAAAATTTGTAAATACTTCAACAAATACAAGTAGAGTAGGATTAGGTTTACCAGATTGTGCTGAATATGATTGGACCTGGACTGATGATGGTGTTACTACAGACTATTTAGATAAAACATATAGTTATGAGTTACAACATATACCAACAAGTCCTAATTGTCAAGTAAAGTTGTGTGCTAATTGGTCTGATGGGTGGGATACTCAACAGACATGTGTAGAGGAAGATGTGGTATTTGCTACAACTGTAACAGTGACCCCAGTAGATTGTTATTATGATCTATATGTTGTTGGAACGTCTAGTGACGGTTCTGTGACTGGATATAATTGGACAATAGCTTCTGGTATATCTCAAACAGGTCCTTGGTCAACTATATGGACAACCCCAACAGGAGTAGAACAACAAGATAAAACAATATGTTTTACGGATGTTGGGTGGTATAATATAACAGGATATGTTCACGGAACTGGTGCTACTACAAGCGACAATGAAATACTATACATAGATGAAGTTTGTCCTGAGACTGTTGTTTCTGGTGTTTGTACAAATATAATTTGGAATGGGACTGGGGTTTTAGATGAGGGCGGAGATTGGGGTCATAGTAAGAGTGGAACCGAAACAGCTGGTTCTATGCATACAGGAACAAATGGTTTGGATGCTACTGGGTTGAAAAAGAATGATAAGATTTGGTTTTCCAATCAACATGGAGATAATATATCGGAATACGATATGCTTATAGTTTGGGCGAATATGAGAAGTTGGGCATCTGGTAAAGAAATGAATCTTAAATTTCATTCATTGGGTTCTCCTGGTGGATGGAGTGATGCTGTTTCATTAGGTGACTATATTGATATGTCTATGTTTAATACATGGCAAAGAGCTATTATACCATTAAGTAGATTTGATTTGATAAATTATAATAGAGTAGATACATTAGAATTCGAATCTAATGGTAGTATGGGTTTATATTTAGATGATATAGCGTTGACTGTAGGTACAACAGTTCCAATAGCTGGCTACGATATGTATGGTACTGAAGTGGGCGGGAGAAAATTAACGGCTAAACCATTGGAGCCGTCTGTTAAACCGGATGAATTTCCAGGAACGCCTAGTAAAAAAGCTGTAGATATTGATTTAAGACCCAGTATGAAAGGAAGGGGAGCTGAAACATCGCCAGTTCTATATCCCAAACCAATTAATTTATAAGGAGATATTATGAATTTTGGTATAATATATAAAGCGGTTAATAAGGTTAATGGAAAAATTTACATAGGTCAAACTGTTGAAAAATTGTCTAAGCGAAGATACAGACATGAAAATTCAACTGTTGATTATTATTTTAGAAGAGCTATAAAAAAATATAGCAAAGAAAATTTTGATTGGGAAATCTTAGAACATTGTGATTCTAAAGAAGAATTAGATGAAATGGAATTTCATTATGTTAAACAATATAATTCTTTTAGCAACGGTGGTTATAATTTATCATACGGCGGTAATGGTTCATTTGGCCGTAAACTGTCTAAAAAAACAAAAATGAAAATAGCTAAAAAAGCTTTGGGTAGGAAGGTAAGTATAGAAACCCGTAAAAAAATTTCTAATGCTAATAAAGGAAGAAAGCTTTCTTATGAAGCCAGGACGAAGCAACTTACTAATATTCCGAAGGGCTCTGATCATGTATTTTTTAGGGTTTTTGGACCAGATAATCCAACATCTAAAAAATATGTTATAACAGATTTAAATGGTAATGAGTTTGTAATAAAAGGAATACGGGATTTTTGTAGAAAATATAATTTATGTGCTTCACATTTGGTTAAATGTGCTAAAAAGAAACGAAACCATCATAAGGGATATAAATGTAGATATCATGATGAATACGAAGACAAAGGTTTAATGGAGGTGTAAAATGGGTGTTAAATTATCGTTTACGGTAAGCGATGTAAATACAGTTAAAATAATATATGATTACATAGAAGTTGCTAGATCTGATACTACTAGTTTACCAGCAACTTTAAGTGGTGCTGGCGGTCCTTATAATTTACTTCCTGGTGCTGGTCTACCTGTTGTGGATGGCCATCCTATACTTCTGGATGAGGGTGTTACCAATTATTCAATTTACGATGATAATGGATTGTCAACAAGCTGGTATATTTCAAGATATGTAAATTATGGTACAGGTACATATAGTGGTTGGTCAGATCCTGTATTGGGAGAGCCCGGTGATTTGTTTTATAATCCGCTATTTCCACCTGAAATAGCATATGGAACAGCAGATCAACTTATTATAGATAGAATTAGGAGATTAATAGGTGATCCACTTGGACTGCGTAGAGAATATGGAGAAGAAGCGGCGTCCTCTATTCATTTTGATAATAAAACCTATGAGTTGGATGAAAAAGGCTATCCTGTAATGGTAACTATGGCAGGACGATCTATGAATGATAACACAGATCCGACTATAAATGGTTACAGATTTTTGATATTTGATGAAGACATAGCCATTACAACTTGGTCCGGCGGTATAGAATATGGTGTTGATATATGGTATTATACATTCCGTTGGTCTGACAGACAAATAATGGAGGCGTATGATAATTGTCCGCCTCCAGTAGGATTAACTACAATTACAGCCACTTCTGAAGCATACATGCTTCAAACTGCTATAGAGTTGTTGTATTTAGAAGTATGGCATGATAGTGGTGAGGATGGGGCAAGGATAGCGGATGAAGGATCAAGATATGATCCAAGTCCAGGTCTTGAAACAAGAAGAGCGTTATTAGATAATTTACAAAGGAGATTAGATAAGTTAACACAATCATTAATATTAACTGGGATAGAAGGAGTATTAATAGATTAATTAGCGACCAGTAGGAGCTGAACAATGAGAAGCAGAATAAGACCTAAAACAAAGCGAAAATTTAGAAAGTCGATCCGAGATGTAATTAAGGGTCTTAGCCGTAAGGTTCTTGTTTACAGACAGCCTATCAAAAGTGAATGTCCAAACTGTTATTATGATAAAATGACAGCCAGCTCAACAGGCAAATGTAAATGGACTCCAGCTGAGGCCCAAGCTAAAAATGATATTACTAAATATAAATATTTTTTAAGGGGCCGTTGTCCCATATGTAAGGGTAAAGGTTATATAGAAACTAAACGGAAAAGATGGGTGGATTGTTTAGTAATTTGGGACCCAAATGCTCGTGGTACTGGTAATCAAATGGTTTATACTCCTGCTGGTACAGAAGGATCTACTATTGTTCAGTTAAAAGCTCATCCAAAATATTTTGATACGTTTAAAGATTGTGATTATTTAGTTGTTGATGGTGTTGATTGTAAAGTGTCTAGACCTCCTATATTGAGAGGGCTTGGTAATCAGTCTGTGTTAATAATAACAGCATTTACGACTGAGAAGCCTAAGGTTTCTACTGATGAAATAGTTAAGGAATATACATAAAGTGAAAAATTTACACGGATCAGTAGTTAAAACAATAAAGTTATATGATTCTATGGTAAAAGAAGAATTATATAAGGAATTTGAACAAGGTGTTGAGGAAGTAAAGGATGTTATAATGATTACTTATGATACTGAATTGGTGGTTCGTAATAGGAAAAGTAAAACGAACCCTTTACTTCCAAAATATAGAGATGAATTTATACAAAGATTAAATAGTTTTGAATATATTGAAGAAGTTAAGGGTGGATATAGGTTTGTGGTGCCAGACATGGATACTTTTGATTTTAGTGGTAGTAAAATGAGAGTTATTGAACAAATTTTAGAAGGAACTGCTGGTGTTTATGTCGAGGTGTCTCTTGATGATTATGAAAAAATGTTTGGTAAAAAAATTATAAGTAGAGAACCTTTAGATACAAGTGTGCCTAAAAAAGAAATAATATATTTAATGAGGTATGATGCAAATGTAAGATCAGCAGAATTAAGAGTATTTGGCAGAAGAAATTATTTAACTAGATATCCTTTTTCTAATACTCCTCCTATTCGTATATTAGACGAGGGAATAGGTTGGGTAAAAGATAATTTTGATAGATGGGTTAAAACAGCAACTAAAACAGCAATTAAAAGATATAAGAGGTCAGTATAATGAGCTATGAAATGAAAAGTTTTAGAAAAGAAGACTTAAGTTTATATTATTATCTTAAAGAAGTGGTTCTGTGTAATTTTATTGAGATAGAAGAGGGTATCCCTTTAGAATTTTCAGAAGAATTGTCTTCTTGGAATAGTACTACAAACAGTTATGATAGTTATGTATATGTGGCATTAACAGATATGGTTCCGACCCCTACAGAAAGAGGTAGAGGGTGGGCGTATCTTGATTCAGTTTCAAGTGTTGATAATAGATGTGAACCTTTTGCAACAGTAGTGGGTACAAGGGCTGATGGTACAACAATTACAGGTACGCCTGAGCAGTCTGATAGGATAACTGTATACGATCCTTTAGGAAGTGGTATTAGTGATAGTGAATATATGATAGATTATTTAGATGGAAGAGTAATAACTTCAGGTACTGTGACGCCTACATCTGTTGATTATTACTGGCATTATGTAAGTTTAGTTGATGAATGGGCAGCCATTGAAGCAGCCGATCCACCTGTTGTTGTTGTAGATATTCATGGTACTGACAAGACTGGGTATCAATTAGGCCCTGGTAAAAAAATTACAAGAAAGGTTGATATACATGTATTTGCATCTAATACCGCTGAAAGAAATGATTTAGTGGAAACACTTTATGATGGATTATATTTGAGAAGTTATATATTATTTGATTTTCCATTAGGAACAATTTTAGATTATGATGGTACTTGGTATGGAAGAAAAGAAAACATGAATAAACTAACCACTTTATTTGATAGAAGCGGTATAAAAGGATATGTAGGTTATATGCAGTTTGAGAATGTAACAGCTAGGCATGTTAATTTACCATTAATTATGACTAGAGCAAGGGATGAAGTTATGTTAAGCGATCTAAATGCTTATAGATCTAAAATAAGTTTTGATTTAGTTACATATACTGAAGTGTAATATTTAACTAACCTCTGTAATAATAGAGGAATATACTTTTGAAAAGGGAATGGTTTATTATCGCCAAACTAGCCTCAGTTTGTTGATAATAATAAGGATTGATTTAATACCAACCTGGTATTTATTGAAAACGTATAAATAGGAGGATTGAAAGATTATGGCTAGAAATAGAATAATTTATGCGAGTCAATCTGTATGGTGCAATGGCGAAGTACTTTACAGAGTACAATCCTTGGGAAGCACTACGACTTTTACGTCTGAAGACATCTTTGAACTTGGACACTTAGATATTATCGATGTTGTTGACGATGTTCCTGCGGTGGCGGTAACAATAAACACCAATGATTTTGGTGATGTCCGCACGCTCGCAACTTTAGCTCAATTATCACCTGCTAAAAAAGCCATGGATATTACTGCTACTTCTACTAATGGTAATTTAGTTGTTGTTAGTGGTACACAGCTTGCTGAAGTCGGCCCATACCTGCATGGTGTGGCACTAGCTGACTTTGCTATTGTGTGTGGTAACTTGCCGGGTGTTACTATTTGGGCTCCTGTTCAAGACGAATGCTCATTAGGAACGTTGGCAAATAATATTGATCAGACGTTGTTCTTAGATGAAGTTTACGTCAATAGTTTGGAGTTTGGTTATACTACTGGCGCTAACGCCACTGAGAACTACGGAGCTGAGACGGACAATAAGATGTGGTTGCTGAATGCTGCAAAATTTGTAAACTTTGACAGTTATACACTAGATTCAGATGATATTACAGCAGGATATGTTGATCTAACTATTGCGTCTGGTGTTGCTATTCCTACACTGTCTACTGGTAAGCTAGCATTTTTGAGAAAAAATGATGATGGTGCACCAGCAGCAACTTGGTATGATACTTCTGCTACTGAAGTTACTAATATTGAAGTATCAGCTACAGTAGGTGTTGCGCTTGCAAGTGACTTCGGTTATGATGCTGCAGGTGGTCCTCACAGACTATGGTTTCCAACTGGATCAAGTTTTGCGGTTGGTGATGTAGTTGAGGTAGCTTATGCTGCTGATGCTTATGGTAGTGGCTCATCTGACACGTATTTTACAGCATTAGCAGATGCAGACAGGCCTGATTTTCTGGGTGCTCTTAGACAGGGGCAGGTAGAAGTTTATATTGTTGGTCCTAACGATGCCGATTGGGACATTGCTTGGAGACTAACAGGTTGCACTATTACAGCAGATCTTACTCGTGAAGCTCTTGCTGAATTAGGACATCTTAGTCCATATGATCGTCCGCTGACATTGCCGATTCCTATTACGGTAACGGTTGATACCACAGCAGGTGATCTTGAGAACTGGTCTAAGGTTGCTGACCAATTAACAGCATTTGAAAATAATACTTTGGATGATATCGATCTTGCTGATTTAATGAGATCTGAAGATCTGAAGTTAGTGGTCAAAGTTTATGCTCAAACCGACGAAGAAGCTGGTGGAACTGGAGCTCTTAGAACTGTTGCTTCTGATTCTACTTTAGTCGGTCAAAGTTACTGGAATAATGGTACAGAAGCCGTGTATGTGGGTGCTGGAGAGCAGGAACGTGCTCTTAAAACCATTGTTGTTGAACATTTAAAGATCACTGATGAAGGTGCTACGCTGGATATGGGTGCTAATATGACACAAACCTTTGGTTTCAGGTCTACTAATGACTTGTATGTTGTAAAAGGTGATTTTGATATCGATCATATTACCACAGATTTTAAAATTAGAAGAAACGGATAATAGGATTAGAAGGAAGATGGGTGGCACTAATAATGCCACCCATCTATGAAATTTTTATGGGAGGAGTTAGAGGCTATGGTAGTTAAAGAAAAAAGTAAGGAAAAATTAAATAAAGTGGTGGAAGAAGAAGTAACAAGAATGTTCGAGTCCGTTCTTGACTATGCGCAAGTAGCATGCCCTACCCCAGATACTTATAAAGTTCTTAGATCAAAAATTCTTAGAGTAGGTAATAATTGTATAAGAACTATTAAAAAGAGACTAGATCATTATGATGTGGAATATAAGGCTACTGCTGAGGACATTGTTGAGATTCCTCAGCGATAAATAAATAGAGAAGGCAACGGAGGAGGATCGTTACTATGGTAGAAGAAAAAAAAGATGACAGACGAAGTTTTTTTGGGCCAGATGAAGAAAGTGTTTATTATATAGCTGCCCCTGCTGCTGAAGATATTAGAGGTGCAGATTGGCATTATAGTAAAACGTATACTAAATGCTTGATGGAAGGGATTACTACAAGCGCTGAAATGATGGATATTTTAATGCGGAGAGGTATTATAGGTCCTGAGTTTGAACAGCGTGCACAAGAATTAACTAACAATCTAAATGATAAAATAACAGCACTTAACAACGCTGGTTCTTCAGAAGAGAAAAGAACACTTGCTATTGAAGTTGCTCAAGCAAGGGAAGAATTATTTCAGTGGAATCAAAGATTAAATGGTCCCATGAATAATACTTGTGAGCAGATATCAGACGATGCAAGATTAGAATACTTAACGGCTTGTATGATTAAGGATGAAACCGACACAAGAGTTTGGAGTTCTTATGATAAGTATTTGGGCGGTAAAAGCCAAGCACTGGCCGTAAGAGCTAGATTTGAAGTTATGTTGTTTTTGCAAGGGCTTGACTCAAATTTTCTTGAGCAGACACCAGAAGCCCAGGCTATGAGAGAAGTAGAGGCTGATATATTAAAGAAAGCAGAAGAAGCTATAAAAGCTGTCGAAGCTTTGGCAAAAGAAGAAGAAGAAGTAGAAAAAGCTAAGACTAAAGCTACTAAGAAAAAGACACCTGCGAAAAAGAAAGCGCCTGCGAAAAAAGCGCCTACTACTAAAAAAGAAGATAGTTAAAAATGGATATCACTTATGAGCAGTTAGAGAGATATCTGTATAAGATATTTACTGGCCGTGAATTAGTGTATATTAC
>JGI10211J34971_10001052_pt1 | contig 22997 bp, 17 predicted proteins | sample Etolagsediment_FD_34971 | JGI IMG/M metagenome (IMG submission 34971)
GCAACTCTTTTTCATAGAAATTTTTATTAACGTGATTTTTAAAAACAATGACCTGAGAAGGATGGCTTGAACTGGAATTAGCCTTTTCTCAGGTTCGACTATCTATTTGCCCAATAGTGTAAAATTGTGGTATGCTTCATTTTATTAATGCCTGTATCCTGCGGCTGGTGAACGAAAAACATGAAAATTCTTACGTATTCAATATGTTAGATGTTCGACTGACAAGCGGAGGATGCACCATTTTCAGGAAGAAACAACAGAATACATCGAGATTTTCTGCAACAGACAGAGAAGGCAGAAGCGACTAGGACATCTCTCGCCAGTCGATTACGAGGAGCAGTATTACAGAAATGCGATCGCGATATGAGGGTTTTTGTGTCCACTATTTCCGACTGACCTCATTGTAATCATCAAAGACTTTTATGGTGCCAAACTCTGAAGTTTCACGCGACCAACATCTTTTCTCTCTACTATCACAGTTGCCAGTTCCCCGGCAGGAAGTCTCAGGTATGCGGCTGCCTTATACATATTAGGGTTGTCGATGTGTGATTTTTCTTCACCGATTCTGACAATGACATCGTTAAGTTGAAAGCCGAGCTCATTTTTTGCCGCCCCTTCTTTATCCAGCCAACTGATCAGACAGAGGGGCTCTCCCTCCTGTTCTCCTGCCAGTATATAAGGGCTGCATCTGAAGCCCCACTGATATTTCTTTGTATTGTAAAAAGGGTAGCCGTTTTTGTCATAAATATACCCACCGAAGACAAATTCATATGGAATATTATATGATTCCCTGTCATTTTGACTAAAATGCCACTCCATTCTAGTGTTAAATCGGAGAACTTTAGACATGGTTAAAAAATCCAGCCGCCACTTCCTCTGTTCCTTTACAAAATAATAAGGACTACAGGTACGCTGTTCCAGTGGGTGTATGATGAGTGCTCGTGTCCCATCATTGGAGTAGACCACTTTACCGTCATTGCATTGTGAGATAAATCGGTATTCATTATCTATATTAATATCCGTGACCGTCCGTTTCTGGAAAAATTTTCGGGTCGCCTCTGAAAAGATATCGAGATTTGGATTTTTATTATGGGTCCTAAGACCCATCAGGTGCTTGGCAAGGATATCTTCAGGGGTGTCATCTTCTTCTACAGTAATATTATCTCCCTGTTTGGCCGTCCTATCCATCTGGCCAATGAGTGCATCGTTTCTTGACCCTCCACCCAGACTTTTGGTTTCCATGGGTTCCAGGTACTCTTTACCCTGTTCTGCCTCCATGGCCCGGTCTTTGATTAGCTCCATCATCATATAGACCCCGTCGGAAATGTTCGAGTCACGAAAGTAAGGGACCATACCCTTACGTTCAATGTAGGAGATAAAGGCATCGGTGTAGATGGGCTCGAGAGCCATTGACACGCCCATTCGCACCTCATCGAGTTGCGAATTGATCACAAAGAGCAGGGCTCTGCCGCTTGTTGAGCGACTTTCATACTGAAAAACTTCGTAGGCCTCGTTGGTAAAGGAGGTGATATCCTGCTCGCTTCTGGTTGTCATCACACGGAAATCAATATCAAAGGTTTTAAGCAGGTACCTGTTATACTCCCGATAGTGCTCCATGACATCCGGAGAAAAATTTATTATTCCTGCATTGTCAATAATGATAGTGTCCGATTGGGCAGAATTCTTATCATCGCCAATACAGCTGGCAATCGTCGTGAGTACGGCAAAGAGTATTGCCATATATGTGCTCATTCTCTTCAATGGTTCACTCCTCCTTGGGGATATCTTACTGAAAAGAGGTGCATTCATCTTGAATGCACCAACAAAATCTGATGATTGCCAGCCATCTTTCATAGCACCCAAGACTGCTCGTAGAGGTCTGCAAATTGTTTAACTTCAGATGATTTCATGGTACACTTGCTTTTCTTGTTAATTTTGGGATTGGACACTTACTGGAGTTAGCTCTGCTTTGGGTTCCTCCTGTTGCGTTAGGGGCTTCGTTCAAAAAAAAATACTGATATGAGGAGCCAGCTCCACCGTTATGAGTCTAACAAAAATATAGAGATCATTATATATGCCATTTAAAATTATACACAATAAACAAAGTGCATACCTGACAGTTCAGGTAGAAGGGGTGATTAATCAGGAAGAATTTGTGAAAATACTAGATGCCATAGTTGGATCAAATGAATACCCTGAAAATATTAATGTTATTTATGATCTCTCTAACATGTCTTTTGAAAAGATTTCATCTGATTTTCTTTACACATTATCTTTATTAGCCGAAAACTATAGCAAGCAACGATCTGGAGCTAAAACAGCATTAGTATGCCCCGCAGACCTACAATTTGGCACGGCGCGAGAATGGGATGCATATACAGACCATATTCCAGTGGACAAAACTGTAGTTCGCACAATGGGGGAAGCAATAAAATGGATGGGCAATACTGATTGAACATCAGCCTGCAACGCCTTCTTTCAGCCATAAAAAATACACTTTTTAGCTCGTTTTTCTGCAACACCGGTAATAACAGCTAAAAAAACAATTTATTAAAAATTAATGCTTATCCATGACAATATTCGCTGTAATGCTTGATATTACAGAAATAGTAGTCAAGAACAATTAAGATCGACGAACCAGGCAGTGAATTTGACGCAGATAACGTGAAAGTCGCTTCCCAATCTGCTAAGGATTATCATGTGGTTACACGCTTCCTGTTCCCTTGAATTCAACATTCCTGTTCCAACTCCGTTCCTGCTCATGCTGCGCCCCCGGAGCGGAAGGCAGCAATGGGTCGCGCGCGAACAGTATGTTTTATCACCAAGCGTTTCGGTAGTCGAGTTTACTGATTCATTCGGTAACCTGTGTCAGCGACTGGTTGCGCCGGCCGGATATTTTTCCGTTCATACCTCCGTTGAGATTGAAACAGCGGATGTATCCGACATGGGCCCTGGAGCCAATTTTGTTGAAGTGCAACAGTTGCCCGATGAGACGCTACCATTCCTTTACCCAAGCCGATATTGTGAATCGGATCGTTTTAACGAAATGGCTGCATCGCTCGTGGCAGGCCAGTCCGCTGGCTACGATCAATGCACTGCAATTGTAGACTATATCCGCAACACGGTAAAGTACACACCCGGTGCAGGACAGCAGATCATCAGTGCCTCCGAGCTAAACGAGTTAGGACACGGAGTTTGCCGGGATATGGCACATCTAGGCATTGCTTGCTGCCGAGCGCTATCGATACCGGCTCGAATGGTCGTGGGGTATCTTGAGTCACTCGAACCGATGGATCTTCATGCTTGGTTTGAAGCTTATGTCGGAAATCGATGGTACACATTTGATCCAACACAGGTAGGTTTGCAAGGTGGACGTGTCGCGATCGCTTTTGGACGAGATGCGGCCGATGTGGCTATATATACTCAATTCGGTGACCCCGTAAACCTGCTAAATATGCAAGTTAATGTCGAACGAATGGCCGAACCTCCTTTCTAAGACAGGACTTAGTGAAGATTTGAGTCTGTCTGCGACTGGAGTTTTAAGCAAGTCAGTCATGCTCATCAGCATTCACAAATAAAAGTTCAGTACTGAAAATCTCGCTTTCTATTTTTCTAAAAACTAGATTTTAAGCAAATAACATGTCAAACAATTTAAAAAAAATAGGGTGTAATAAATCAGTACTGGCATCAATTGACTCAGGATTCCTTGAGCAATTTGATTTAGCACGAGTAGTAGCGGTACACAAAGAAAGCTATACTATAAACAATGGCGAGATCGATGTTTTAGCTGAATTGGTTGGTAAATTGATTTTCAATGCTTCATCGCCTGCTGATTATCCAGCCGTGGGAGATTGGGTTTTGGTGAATTTTTATGATGAAAAGACATTCGCTATAATTCACGAAATCGTATCTCGTAAATCTCTACTGAAAAGAAAAACTCCTGGGAAAAAGGTTGAGTTTCAGCTGATTGCTGCCAATATAGATGTGGCATTCATTGTTCAATCTTTGAATGAGAATTTCAACCTGCGTCGTCTTGAACGCTATCTTGTCGTGGTCAATGAAAGCAATATCAAACCAATTGTATTGCTGAGTAAAAGTGATTTACTGGCTTCTGAAGATATCACAAACAGGATCAACGATATACAAAAAGTTATGCCGGACTTACAAGTAATTCCTTTTAGCAACGAAAATGAATCTGGCTTAGACTCTGTGAGAGAAAATATGCTACCGGGACTAACATACTGCTTATTGGGGTCATCTGGTGTTGGAAAAACAACATTAATCAATAATCTCATCGGGAAATCAATCTATAGAACTGAGGCTGTGAGCAAAAAAGAAAGTAAAGGAAGGCACGTCACAACGCATAGGCAGCTTACTCAATTGGATTGTGGAGCCATGGTCGTAGACACGCCTGGTATGCGTGAACTCGGAGTTTTTTCAGTTGACACTGGAATTGAAGAGACATTTTCTGAAATAATGGCTCTTGCTGAAAAATGTCAGTTCAACAATTGCACACATGTCAAAGAAAAAGGGTGTGCAGTGCTGGATGCAGTTGATAACGGCCTATTGTCTGAGGATCGTTATCATAATTATATAAAAATGTTTAAAGAGTCCACATATAATGAAATGTCATATCTGGAGAAAAGACAAAAGGATAAACAATTCGGCAAACACTGCAAGACTGTAATGAATCACCGAAAGAATCTACGCTAACAGCTCATAATGCAAGCAGAACAGGCTCTACGAGGAAGAAATTCGGCCAGGTGAGTATACGAACATTGCAACTCATATCTTGGGAGTAACTCAAATAGTAGAAAAAGGCAGAACCCGGGATTTTATGGATTCTGCCTTTTGTAATTATCGGAGATTTGGAAAGGTAATCCTGTGTTATCTAAACTTCAGTTCAAGGGTTTTTGTATGAAAAAGGTGGTTGATCTGAGAATTGTCGAAAACAGCAACACCAAAGGGGTAACTTTTAGATTTGTCGGTGAACTGGACATCCTGAGTATCGGTGTTTTCACCTTCAGTCTTTAATGCACGCACTACCTCGAGGGTCCATACACCGTCCTTATATTCATTTCGAGAGAGAATGTCTGCTCTGCCGCCCATCATAGGTGCAATGCTGATTCCCGGAACGATATCTCCAGCCTTGAAGTTGTCAACAAACGGTACTTTTTTACTCGGAATCACATAATACATTTCATCGGTAGTTGGATTAAGATTCATAAATGCCGGTCCTGATTTGTCAGCATTATCGTTATCCTTGTAACCGCCTTTTCCTGTGTCACCTTTTCTTCCCCATCCTTTATTACTTTTGGGGTCTGTATTGTTATCCACGTATTGATCATCAAACATTCCCATTGGTGAAGAGCGTACAAATTTAGCATGCCACATATCTATGGTTTCATCTGGAGAAGCAGTATATTTTCGTCCTGCAGATGTATCACCAGGCTCATCCAGATGGCAGGAAATCATACAACCTTCCTCTGCAAAGCCCTTGGTGCTGATATTCCAGAACATTGCAAATTTATCTTCATAATAGGTATTGTCATGACCGGTGCTATCCTTGTTTGCCATCTTTTTCCAGGAACCGTCACTCTGTTTAACCCATGGGAAGCGTTCAAGGCTCTTGGTTGGATCAGTATATGTTATAAGGAAGTATATATTGGTGTCATCATAAAGTGATTTAATAATAACGTTTGTTTTGTCCATACCTTTGTAACCATTGCTGGGTTCATACGGTGTCTCATCAACAGTTACGGTAATTGACTCGGCACCGTCCCAGGCTTTATCGGCTCGCCCATCAAGAGTAATAGGTGAACTTGCTCTGCTACTCACAAGGGTCTGATCAGCGGCAATAGCTGTGGTACTGAAGCCAAGAATAGCTGCTACAGTCATAATTTCCAATGTTTTCATTTGCATACCTCCATATTCTGATTATGCACCTTACGGAAACCCTTTTAAAAATCTGCATTACCCGCATCTTTTGTCAAAAAGTCTCTATTAAAATTCATACCGATTCAGTTTCCACCTTTTGGCGGTGGTGTTTTCAAAACCAGACATAAGGGCTGATTGCTACATTGTAGGACTTTGTGGGAGGTGTTTCCAGATAATGGTTGTTCACAAATGGTGGATTTTTGTGAAGTATACTTCACAGAACGATGGAAGGTGTCTAATATGTTATAATATTTTTGTGGAAAGGAGTTGAAGATAATCAACCATCTTTGCACCAAGGGGGGTTAGTTTATAGGTTTTCCCTTGATCGTGACAGATGAGGTCATTGTTTTTCAGGCTTTTGAGGTGAAAATTAACTTTTGTATGGTCACTGATTTGAAGATATCGGGTAATATCCATGAAACGCATAGCTCCTTTAACTGAAAGAACCCTCAGAATCTGTCGTCGAATCTGATTTGAGAGGCATGAAAGGGTCTCATCCATGTCCTGATCCGATAGTTTCTTGCCAAACTTCAAAATTTCCAGATTCCTTTTTACGGCAACCAGCAGCTCGGCACGTTTGAATGGCTTACTCAGGTAATCATCGGCCCCAATTTTCATTGCTGCAACGGCATTTTCAACCGTTGAAAATGCCGTGATCATAATGGTCTTTATGTTTGGGTAATCTTTTTTTACGAGTGGTAGAAATGCCATTCCTCCCATTCCCGGCATCATGTTGTCTACAATTATTAAACGGGGAGCGTTTCGTTTTATTTGCTGTAATGCTGTCTCAGCATTTTCACAGCCCATTACGGAGAAGCCACTCTCTTCAAGAATCTCCATTATGCTTTCTCGTAAATCCAGGTCATCGTCAATGACCATGATCATTTCAGTGTTCATCGGTTATCACCGGGAAAGATACACGCACAATTACGCCATTGTTCTGATCGCTAACAAACGAAATTTTTCCTCCATGCTGTTTTATAATATTGTACGACACAGATAGTCCAAGACCGGTCCCTTTGCCAACATCTTTTGTTGTGAAGAATGGATCAAATATCATGGGGGCGTCTTCTTTGTTAATGCCATGGCCGGTGTCAGTGATAACTATCACAACATTTTCGTTATCCTGAAACGTCGTAAGCGTAATGGAGTCAGTTTCAGTGCAGGCATCAATACTGTTCATTAATAAATTTATAAATACTTCTTCCAGTTTCCAGGGTATTCCCATTATCTTTGGAACATCATGTAGATCGAAAGTTATGATCGAACTGAGCTTATGGTTTTTTAATAAAACTTTGGTACTTTTTATGATTCGGTTTACATCTACAGGTTTGAGGTCTGTCTGTTTATCTCTTGAAAAATGCAACAATTCCTTTGCGATGCGGGAGGCCCGAGTGGCATTACGTTCAATGGTGGCAATCTTTTTGTTAACCCGCTCATCATCACCAATTAAATCCTTAAGCATTTCCACATTCAAGGAAACGTTAGTCAGGGGATTGTTGATTTCATGGGCAATACCTGCTGCTAAAATACCCATGGACGTGAGTTTTTCAGATTGTGAAAACCTTAAGAGGTGCTCATTTATAAGTTCGCGCTGTTCGAGGCTGAAAACTGATAACCCTCTAATGGTAAACGTCATGATAAGAAATGCACTTATTCCCCTGAACACAATTATTTTCACCTCAAAAAAAGGTACAATAAAAGTTGAGGGAATAATGCCTGTTAACACTGCATAGCAAATCATAAAACTGCCTGCATAGATGAAATTACCAGCAACTTTTTTCGAAAATGCTTTAACTGTCCTGGAATAAATAATAAGCCCAACTCCAGCCAGCAAACCTCCGGGGAAAGCTACAAGAAGGCGAGTATTTATGTCTTTTGCGGTGCCAATGTCCAGATAGGCGGCAAAAATGATTAATGCCATTGCCAGAATTCCGACCAGTATTTTAACAGTGCTGGGAATAGACTCCAGTGAATTATCACCATAAATGGTTATAATGTTAATAAACAAACCAAAATAGAAGAGAAACAGAAAAGAAAGAGAGACGACCGCCAGACGAAAATAAGAAAAAAGCGAAGTCCGAATGTGTGGATGTAAGTGCTCGAACAGTTCTAGCCACTCATGAAAGCCATGAGCAAGACCAAAAGCTGCCAGTAACCAGATAATTCTTGCTATACCAAGTTCACTGAGGCGAATATCCCTGGAAAGAATAGAAACTCCAAGAGTAAAAAACGCCAAACCGTATAGAAGGTAAAGTACAAAGTCCAGGCCCACTCAGACACCGTCATTTTTCAAGATACCACGATATAGTACCACATGTTGTAAATGTACCACTAACACGCCAGATAAATAAAAAGAATTCACTGGAAAACAAAAAAAAACGAAACAGTACACTCCAAACAATTGCTTTCACAGTTGCTGTGGACTGCTCAATAGTAAACCAGGGGATAACTCACAGTCTTTGGTGTAAAAAAAAATATTATTGTAACAGGAAAATTGAGAAGGTCCGAGGTATTACTTACAACACTATTGGTCGTTCAATTAACATCGAGGTGTCTACGCCCAAAGGAAAAAAACAACTTTCAATTGCAATCTGTCCACCTTTGCCAACCAACAAAACATGAAAATCGAAATCCTTAAGCAATGCATAGAAATGTTCGAAGATCTCTGGTCTGGTATTGAGATAAATTCGGCATCCGTTGACAATGTGATGAAAATTTGCAAAATGATTCAAAATCATAAAAAAACAAACGGCAGAAAAGTATCGGGTTTTTGGGTGGAGCAGTAAACCTGGATAGAAAGTCATCACGTTAATCTGTTCTGCCGCTTCATCGAGGTTGACAGTAACTGAGCAGGAGATATCGTCTCCTGTTATCTTTTGGTAAACAAAATACTCAATTTGGGGCCCGTCAATGCAGTAATTAATACCGAAATGATCAAGAAACTGAGGGAGATGAGAGGTGATAAAAGTTGAAAAAATGCCAGTGGGGGAGGGAGTGTCCATTACAAATCACCTTGGAAGAGGTAGAATAAGTGAAGCATGATTGGAACATTAAATTTTCCCTGTCTATTTGACACTACAACGTTCTTGGATATATAGCTCCTTATTCCTTTACTATGCACCCCCGTAAGAGCATTTAGCTCTTTGTTGTTTCAATATTTTTAAAATAAGTAGTATGTATCCACTGGTAAAATCGGTAGCTTTTAATATCTCAGTCTTCCTGAGAAAGGGAGGCGAGTTTGTAACCGCTAAAATAGAGACAAGCGCTCCTCTATTAAGTTGTTGGCTCCTGGTGTAATAAACGGTTAGGCGAGTAAGTAATGATGTGTTTTACTAGGTATCGTTTCTAACGGAAAGCAAATCCTTATCACTTCACTTTTTAGAAATGGTACTGCAGGTAAACAATATTGTAGTTGCTGCCGCCCTTGATATTACCGAAAATCGACGAGTTGCCAAAGATACCTGAGCGGTGGTGAACGGAATAACCTAGCCAGACATCTTCCAGTGCAGGGACATGCAAGGTTTTCCCCAGATCAAGATCTAGGGAAAAATCGAGATAGAAAAGCCATTTGTTTGCTTCAATTTTTTTGTGATCCATTTCTACCTGTTCGATGTAACTGATTTCGGCAGCATAGGAAAGACCCTCGCCCATTCCGAAGCGCCAGGTGAAAGGCCAGTCGAATGTGTAGTAATGCTTAATGGCTAACACGAATTCTTGACTTGACTGCTGGACCCCTGAATTCCAATGCCAGGCAATTCCAGGAGTCAGGTAGGATTCCAGGGGCACACCCAGAAAATCGTCGGCCAGTGGATGACCGTAAAAAATCGAGGTAAGCTGGTTATTGTCGTGGTCGCGTTCTCGATTGAAGGAAATGATGTCGCTGAGATCAGAAGGGGTGGCCCAGCCATGGGCTACACGGATATAAGGTTTGGCCTTGATGGTTGTAGAGGGCAGAGGGGGGGCATTTTGATAGCTGATTCCAAGAAAAATATTTTCCTGGAATTCATCCTCCACATAGAAGGAGTTTCTGGCATTGCTGTCAAGTCTGGTTGCTTCTATTGATCCGAGTAGGAATATATTATCAAAGAGGTGATATTTAGCCTCAATTCCTGCAATGACATCCATGCCGGAACCGACATCATCCATGGTCAGACCATAATAATAATCGTTGAAACGTGAATCTTTGAAACGCAAGCCCATGTAGGGACTCATGATTATATTACCACCGTTTATCTCAAAGCCAACCCGCCAGTTTGACGACAGGCGCTGCCTTTCATCTGCCATGAGATCAACCTTGAAAAAAAGAGGGGTTTGATCGGCCTGATAGTGAATCTGAAGGCCCCAATCCAGGACATCAGTGTCGATCTGAGCATCGTAGGTGTCGTCAGGAACATCAAAAAAACGCCAGCGGGCCAGGAGACGTAATTGCCAACTATCACGGTTCAGTAACTTGATTCCGCCTTCAAGGCCGTCCAGGAAAAGATACTCACCTTCAAAATAGAGTAGGGGAATAAAGTCATTTTTTGAAGAGTCATCACCCTTGAATGGAATAGAGGCCATCCTTGCCGCGAAGCCTATTCCCCATTTCTCCTCTTTGTTTTCAAAAAATGAAGGGGTAGTGTCCAGGGAAGAAGAAGTGGGTTCTAATGCCATGGCCCCGGTACAAAAAACAAGGGGAAAAGAAATGAGTAAGAGAAAAAGGGTTTTTGTCGATATTTTCATAACAAAGCACCTGTGAAGTAGGTCAATGACATCGGATTTGGTTAGTTAAAGGAAAGAGTTCATCGGGAGATTCGGGTGATCTCAGGAGAGAAGTATAATTGAAAAAAAGAGCCTGCCCTTAAAACTTTTGGTGGAATTTATACCATAAATTTGATATCGGCAAAACCCTTTTACTTTAAAAATATTTGGGTTCTCGGGTGTTGCCTGACTGCGTTTTTTAGCATTTGTGTTGTGGCCCAGCGTGGATTAGAATTCTTCATCACTTCAAAATAGCACACGGTTGAAAAGTCAGTTTTTGGCGATATGGTAGATTAGAATCATTCCTTGAAACGGGCTTGCAGGGAACGAGGATAGATGCTAATTTTATGTTTTTTTGGCGGACTACCACCGCTATGTAGGTAAAAGTCATGCTTGGTTTCTTTTTTGTGTCTTGCATCTTGTACTGCAGAAGCTAGATCACTTGGTGATTTACCCATACCCACAAAACAAAATTTGCCCTATTTACACGTTACCCTAAGGTTTTTCTGTTTGGGGTAGCAAATAGATGGTATTAAATTAAACATCGTCTCATGATTAGAAGTAATTCCAGATACAGGTTTTCAAAGAGATGCCTCCTTCTTGTTTTCTGTCTTCTCCTGCTCGTTCCCCGCAATAGCCAAGCTGCTGATACGAACATGAAGGAGGAAGGCAACAGCTATTACTCCAGCAATCGCTATCTCAGTGATCCTGATTTCAAAGAACTGTTCAGAAATGAGCCGAAAAAAGATACTTTTGATCTGAATGCATACTATGATTCCCTGGAGCCTCCACATCAGGATGGTTTGTTGGGGAGATATTCTGTTCTGATGGAAGATTCTTTCTATTTCCTTGTTCCAGCTTTTACCGTTTTGGGTGTGTTGTACCTTATGCCTGAAGGTATCAGTAATTGGGATTGTGATGAAATCACCTGGAATGAGTCCTTGGAGGACTGGAATGAGAATGTAAGTTCTTGGCGAATGGATCCGGATGAGGCTTGGATTAACTATATAGGTCATCCTTATTTTGGATCCACCTATTTTATTTACGCAAGGCATTACGGGTATTCACGACTTGAATCACTATGCTTTTCTTTTGCGATTTCTTCAGTATATGAAATAGGTCTTGAGGCCTGGGCCGAACCGGTTTCTATCCAGGATATGATAGTTACCCCTCTTCTTGGCTGGGCCCTTGCCGAGGTACTTCTTCCTATTGAACATCATATTAAAGAAAACAAGGGAAGGGTCTTTAATAGCCGTATTCTCGGGGCCACAGCTCTTTTTCTGGTTGACCCGTTCGGTCATGTAGTACCGCCTCTCAAAAGATTGATGGATTCGCTGTTTTCCTCGGATACTAAAGTTAGCTTTATTCCCACCTACAGTAGAATAAATCGAATCACTCAGGATGACCGGCAAAAGTCGCATGAAGAACGATACGGATTTCAGTTGACCATTCAGTGGTAAATGAAATCTCTCTCTTTTCCCACGAGACATGGCTTTGTGTGATCAGCCAATAACAACAGCTTCACAATAAAAAAATATTTGTTGGAGATAAATTTGAATTTTAAAAATAAAGATCTGTGCAAAATCAGGACAATAACAACATTTTTATCATTAACTGATGACAAATCAAAGTGGAAGATACAGATTTCAAAGGCATCTTCTTTTTGTTCCCAACTCTCTGCCAGATTTCTGGAGCATGGGTATACCGTTCAATCTGTAAGGATTGTCACAAACCCGTTTGGTGAATATTTAAACACCGAGAGCCTGGAAGGTGCCAAAGAAGATTTATCCTATCTAAGTCTCCTCCTTGCTTCCTCTGATTTGTCAGGAATTCGTGTTCGATTTGCTATTGGAGAGGCACGGACGCAATCAGAAATAATCCTCTTACCTCAATTGGTGAGGGAATTTGGAGATCTCTGTAATGTCTGTGTCAATGTTGGAGTTGATGATGCTGGGATTCTCGATAACCGCATCATCAGGTGTTCTGCCGAAGCGGTTTCAGAGATCAGTAAAATAACCCCCCGAGGTGAAGGAAATTTTAATTTCACCGTGAATTTTAATTGTGATCCGTTAATACCATATTTCCCAGCAGGGTATCATAGAAAAGAGATAGGGGATTGTTTTGTCATAGGTTTGGAAACTCCTGACCTGCTTGTCACAGTACTAAAAGATTTTAACCGGAAAACGGAGACCAGCGACCATAATCATTTGTTTAAGGAATACTTCCAGGTAATGAGTGAGGCACTTCAATATCATATAACAATGATAAATGAAGTTGTTAAACAATTTGAGACAAATAAAGAATTTACCTTCTCAGGTTTTGACAGCTCGGCGGCACCTTCTAAAAACTGTTCCAGCATGGTCGAAGTTTATGAACAGATGGGTGTTGAGTATTTCGGTGCTTCTGGCACCGTAGAAGCATCGTCATTATTGACGAAAGTATTTAAATCGATTACCGGGGTGAATCTTGTCGGGTTCTCTGGACTCATGCTGGCCTTGACGGAAGACACTGGTCTTGCTCGTGGAACTGTAGATTCAAATTATGACATCCGTTCGCTGTTAACTTACAGTGCTGTTTGTGGAATAGGGTTGGATACCGTGCCAATTCCAGGTGATACATCAATTGATAAGATTTCTGCATTAATGCGAGATACTGGAACAATGGCCTTTCGATTAAACAAACCGTTAACTGTCAGGCTATTTCCCGTGCCAGGGTTAAAGGCGGGGGACAGGACTGTTTTTGAAAGTGATGATCTTTGTAACTGTGCCGTACTGGATGTTCCGTAACAAACACTTCCCTCTTAACGTCCTGTAACGGGAAGATTTCCGTTCCCCCTGTGCTTTTGCAGAAGCAGAATTAGCATTCGTCCGAGCAGAGGCATCTATTAAGGATTGTTTTCAGTTCTTCCACCAGGAAAGGCTTCGGCACCACACCACAAAAACCATACTGCCTGTAGTTTGCCATGACCGGATCATTGGCATATCCGCTGGATACCAGGGCTTTGACTTTTGGATCAAGAGCCTGGATTTTCTCCAGTGTTTCCAGTCCCCCCATACTTCCTGGAATGGTAAGATCCATGATCAGGATATCAAATGGGTTTTTATTTTTCTGTGCTTCAATATAGGATTTGATCGTTTCATGTCCATCTGATACAGCAACACTTTCACAGCCTAGATAGTTCAGGATCTCAATCAACATATCCCGAACTATTGCTTCATCATCCATGATAAGCACACGTCCTTTGACAGGTGAAGGGGACTCTGTTTTTTCTGGATCGACTGAAGTTGAGATCTCTGCGTGCGGCCTGGCAGGAAGGTAGATGGTGAATGTGGTACCTCTATCCATTTGAGACCTCACCTGAATAAGGCCCTCGTGATTTTTAATAATCGAGTAGGAAATTGCCAGCCCCAGGCCGCTTCCAGATTCCTTGCTTGAAAAATAAGGATCAAAAATTTTGGCGAGATGTTCCTTGGGGATACCACAGCCCTGATCCTCAAATTGCAGCTTTACATACTCTCCTGCTGGAAGAGATATGTCTGAATTTGACCCAATAACTTCATTCTCCCCACGTATAGTTATGGTTCCGCCATGTTCCATGGATTGGCTGGAGTTAATGACCAGATTCTGGGTAACCTGACTCATTTGACCTTCATCAACCTCAACCGGCCATAAATTTTCAGGGAAATCAAAAAGGCATTTAACCCTGGAACCTCTGAGAACAAAAGCAGTTGAGTCAGTGATAAGAGCACCAATGGTTGCAGTACGTTTTATTGGTGCTCCCCCCTTGGAAAAGGTGAGTAGTTGCTGAGTCAGGCCTTTGGCACGAAGAGTGGCACGTTCTGTGTTTTCGAGATAGTTATTAATTTTTTCGAGATTATTGAGAGACATCTTCGCCAGGGAGACGTTGCCAAGAATAGCTGTAAGAAGATTGTTGAAATCATGAGCAATCCCCCCAGCAAGAACTCCGAGTGATTCGATTTTCTGAGCCTTATGCAGTTCCTCTTCCATACGTTTCTTCTGAGTTACATCACGAAAAATACATTGCGTACGAACAGGCTTGCCATCGACAAATTTACATATGGCATTTCCCTCTATACTAATATCTCGACCATCCTTTGACGTAAAGACAGTGTCAATATAGTTGATTTTTGGTTCAGAGATAACTTTCCGAAAAACAGCTTCACAGTGGTTCTGGCAGCTAGGGGAAATAAGATTGAAAATGGAAAGCTTTGCAACCTCCTCTTTACTGTAGCCGAAGGTTTCTCTCCAGGCACGGTTTACGTAAAGAAGCCGGCCCTCTGGAGATACAAGTTGGATAAGATCTGTCGTATTTTCGAATAGTTCCCGATAACGTTCTTCGCTTTCAAGAAGGGCTTTGGCATTTATCTGCTGTTCACTGAGATCCCTGAAAACACCCGTCATGTTTACAGGCTTATTATTAACAAATCGGGTGGAGCAACGACCTTCCACATTGACTTCACGGCCGTTTTTGGCAATGAATGTGGTAATGTTTCGGTCTATTCTTTCTCCAGCCAGGAGATCCTGAAAGATAAGCTGACATTCCCCCTTACATCTTGGATCAACTATATCCATAAGCCTGATAGTCTTCAGGTCTTCGTTATCGTAGCCAAGGGTTTCCTGCCATGCCTGATTTACAAAGAGAAATTTACCGTCCGGGGAGACGGAATGAATAAGATCAGAGGTGTTCCTGTTTAGAGCATCGAAAAATTCAGCCTTATTGGTTAGAGAAGCAATTGATACCTGCTGCCTTGCAACTGTCTCCTCCAACTCTTTAATCTTTTGGGCAGTATGTGTTGAGTCGATTTTTTGTGTCATTGGCGTACGATTTTCTCCATATTAAAAACTCATGTGAAAATAGTTAATCAGATCGACTTGAGGAAAACAAGTATTAAAAAATATTACTTAACAGAAAGGTGCAGCATACGGTTTTGTGAGCAATCATTATGTCATATCAAGGTGCTCACAAGATTTGAAATTTCAACACTACATAAAACTTCCTGATTACCATCGAAACTCAGCTTTGCAACCCGGAGTTGTTCCGTGTCGATTTTATGGGACGCCATAAACCTTTCACTGGGGGCTCTGCTGCGGCTGTCCTCGCCGCAGCAGAGCCCATATAATCAACACGAAAAAACTCCTCCTCAGGCGGGTAGGCTGAGGAGGAGTGGTAATCAGGTAAAACTTTCATATTTGAGATTGACATAAACGTATTCTTACGAATATATAGTTGTCTGGTTAAACATTAATGAGGCAACTAATGGTGACATGTGAAAATAAACCTATTGGAAGACTGCTCTATATGACTGCCCAGGCTATGACTCTCCAGGCGGAGAAAGTTCTCAAGCCCTACGACATGACGGTGGAGCAACTTCACATTTTAAAAAACATGGATGAAAACACAGCTCTTTCCCATCAGCAACTCAGCAAACTAGTTCAGAAGAGTGCAGCCAACGTGACAAGAATTCTTGATCGCCTGGAAAGGAAAAATTATATACGAAGAGAACAAAATCCCAAAGACAGGCGCTCTATTCTTGTTTTCATAACTGCACAAGGGAGAAAACTGGTTGCAGAGGTAAGTCTTGTCCTGGAAACCTTCAGCAAACAGCTGACCAGAGGGATAACCATAGAGGAGCAGGATCTTTTTACTCAAATTCTCTGCACCATGCAGGATAACCTGGAGACAACTATAAAATGACACACTTTACAATTCCCATTCAGAAGAGCTTGTTCCTGCAAATCCTTTTTACCCTCCTTGTTCTTTTTCTCTTCTTTTCACCCCTTCATGCTCAGGAGCAACCACCAGCTTCCGTGGTCGTTACAAAAGTTACCCAGGAGGCCATTACCGAGACTCAGTCCGTTATTGGTACTCTTTTTTATGATAGAATCAGCGACATATCCACTGAAGTGACTGGTCTTGTAGATGAGGTTCTGGTTCGCCAAGGTGATCAGGTGGTAAAGGGTGATGTCTTGGTTCGACTTGACACAAAACTTCTCGATAGTGATATCTCCCTTAAGGAAACACGTATAGCCCAGAATGATCTTAGAATGCAAAATACTGAGAAAAATTTCAAACGGCTGGAAATTCTCTACAAAGAATCCGGGGTGAGTGAAAAAGACTATGATGACGCCCGATACACCTTTGAGGATGCAAAACTCGAAAAACAAGCACGTCAGGATGAGTTGTCCAATTTGATGATTAAAAAAGAACGATCAGTCATTTGTGCACCATTCACCGGTGTTATCCTCACAAAGGATGTGGATACAGGTGCATGGGTGCAGCAGGGAAAAAAACTTGTCTCGATTGGTTCCAGTACCGATCTCTTTGTCAAGGCACCCATAGGAGAGTCCTTGCTCCGTTTTTTTCAAAAGGGACAAAATTTATCTGTCAGTATTGATGCCTTAGAACGAAAAGTTGACGGGATTGTTGAAGACATTGACCCGGTTGCTGACCTTAAGACCAAGACAATTTTTGTTAAGATCCGGATCCCTGCTCAGGATATAATCGCTGCGAATATGTCAGCAACGGTTCATCTTCCTGCAAGTTTTAAGAAAAATCTCAGAATCATTCCCCGTTCAGCGCTTGTCAAATTTCAGGGAGAAGATTTTATCTACAGCATCAAAGATGACAAGGCAGCCATTATGCCAGTCCATATCGTTTCTTACATGGGTGACAGGGTAGGGGTGGACAGTCCTCATATCGTTGCTGGTATGCCTGTGGTGATAGAAGGGAATGAACGACTGCGTCCAGATCAGGCTGTGCGGGTTACAGGAGAAAAGTGATGGATATTATACGATATTCTCTTGCAAAACCGGTGTCCATCACCGTGGGAGTGACACTTATACTGCTCTTTGGCCTTATCGGACTCAACAAACTCCCTGTTCAACTCACACCAGATGTTGAGACTCCTCAAATAACTGTTAAGACTAACTGGGGTGGAGCTACTCCTTATGAAATTGAAAAAGAGATAATCGAGCAGCAGGAAGAGGTGTTGAAGGGACTTCAGGGACTGACCAAAATGGAAAGTTCAAGCTATAATGGCTACGGAGAGATTACCCTCTCTTTTGAACTCGACATTTCCCTTGATGACGCTCTTCTACGGGTTTCAAATAAAATCAATGAGATTAGTAATTATCCAGAGAATGTTAACCGTCCGGTTATTGAATCTGCCGGGGCTAATGCTTCACCAGTTGTCTGGATGATGTTGAAGCCGGTTGCTGAAAACTCCGAGTCCATAAACCATTACCGCAGTTACTTTGAAGATAATGTGCGCCAGCATCTTGAAAGGGTGAGGGGAGTTGGGTCACTTTTTATTTTTGGCGGTACATTCACCGAACTCCATGTCACCCTGGATATGGATCGAATGGCAAGCCATAATGTCTCCATAAATCATGTTATCGCTGCAGTTCGAAATGCCAACCAGAATCAATCAGCCGGAGTTTTAGGAATTGGCCGTAAAAACTATCGCATCCGCACCCTTGGCCAGTTCCAGTCGCCTGCGGATGTACTGGATGTTGTTGTTTTTGACGATGGAATGCAGCGCGTGTATGTCAGAGATATTGCTACAGTTGATAAAGACTATGCCAAGGAAAACCTGGCGGTACTCCATAACGGAGAACCGGTTATTGTTATTGGAGTACGCAAGGAACCCGGAACCAACGTGCTTGCCATGACCGAAAGGTTGGAGCAGGAGGTGGAGAGACTCAATAAAACATTTCTTGCAGAGCAGGGGCTTTATATAGACTGGGTCTATGACCAGCGTCCCTATATCAATACCGCTATCGATCTGGTAAAGAGGAATGTTGCAATAGGTGGCCTGCTTGCTATCTGTGTCCTCCTGGTTTTCCTACGCAGTGTTCGTTCCACTCTGACCACTGCCATAGCTATTCCTATATCAGCCATTGGCGCTTTTGGCTTTCTCTGGATTACCGGCCGGAACCTTAATGTTGTTTCTCTTGCCGGTATCTCTTTTGCCGTTGGTATGCTGGTGGATAGTTCTATTGTCGTTCTCGAGAATATTGATCGCCATCGAAAACTTGGGAAATCGGCTTACAAGGCTGCATGGGAAGGGACTCAGGAGGTGTGGGGAGCTGTGTTTGCCTCGACGGCCACAACCGTTGCTGTCTTTCTTCCGATCATTTTTATGCAGGAAGAGGCAGGGCAGCTCTTTCGCGATATTGCTATTGCCATTACCTTCTCAATCCTACTGAGTCTTTTTGTCTCTGTATCTGTTATTCCCACCATCTCCTATCAGTTATACAAAAACAAAAAAGACAAACCACAGAACAGGATGCAGAAGAGTGTGGTCGGTCCATTTTTCATAAACCTGATCATGCGTTTTTCAGATTTTTGTCTGAAAAACATGTTCAATCGACTGCTTACAATATTTGCTTTCACTTCTTTTTCAGTGTGCCTTATCTTTTTACTCCTTCCCAGTGCAGAATATCTTCCCCAGGGAAACCGTAACCTTATCCTTAACATTCTCATTCCACCACCTGGATATTCTGTAGAAAAGATGCAGGAGCTCGGAACATACATTTATGAGGAAGCGGAACCCTATTTCAAGGAAGATGGTAAGGATGGCATTCCGCAACTCAAAAATATGTTTTTCGTTGGAGCTGATCGTTTCACACTCTTTGGCGGAATTTCCACCCACGAGACAAAGGGAGCTGAGATGATGCCTCTTTTCAACCGAATTATGCGTTCCATTCCTGGTGTTTTTGGTGTCAGTCTCCAGGCAGGTATCTTCGAAAGTGGAATTGGCAAGGGGCGAACGGTGGATGTAAATATTGCCGGAGAAGACATTGATCAGATTGTTGCCGCAGGCAGGGTACTGTTTGGAACTATCAGTGCCAAAATTCCCTCCTCGCAGGTACGGCCAGTTCCATCACTTGAGGTCAGTTATCCGGAAATTCAGGTACTTCCCAACAAAGAAAAGCTGGCAGCAAGCGGTATGACGGAATATGACCTTGGAACTTACATTGACATTCTTATGGATGGACGCAAGATTGATGAATTTCGCCCTGAGGGAAGCAAACAAAAGGATCTTATTCTTACCGGTAGAGAGACGCGCTTTTCGTCACCTGAAAATATCCTTAAGGCAAATATTGTCAACGGTCTTGGCAGTCTTATCCGGGTAGGAGATGTTGCAGAGATGGCCTACAGTCAGGGCATACCCCAGATCAACCATCTTGAAAGAAAGCGTACTATCACTCTGCAGGTAACGCCTCCACAGGATGTTGCTCTGCAGGATGCCATGAATATTATTGAGAATGAAGCTGTCGCACCGTTAAAGGCTGCAGGCCAACTCAAAGGAGTTGATATCACCATTGGCGGTAATGCGGATAAGCTTAGTGCAGCCCGCCTGGCTCTGCAGTGGAATCTGCTGCTGGCCCTGCTGATCACTTATTTACTTATGGCAGCACTTTTTGAAAATTTTCTTTATCCTTTTATTATTATGTTTTCTATTCCTCTGGCAGCAGCTGGTGGGTTTGTCGGCCTGTGGACGGTGAACACCTTTATTGCCCCTCAGGGATTTGATGTTCTGGCCATGCTTGGTTTTATTATCCTTGTTGGAACCGTGGTGAACAATGCGATCCTTATTGTCCACCAGTCACTGAACAACGTTCGTTTTAATAACATGCAGGGTGTCGGTGCTATTTCTGAAGCTGTTCGCACCAGGATTCGCCCCATCTTTATGAGTGCTACCACTTCTGTTCTCGGTATGCTGCCCCTGGTTCTCTCGACAGGGGCTGGCTCTGAACTCTATCGAGGTCTTGGAGCTATTCTTCTTGGAGGACTTGCACTCTCAACACTCCTCACCCTCTTTGTTATTCCGGCCCTGTTATCCTTTGTTATCAAGTTTGAAGGGAGTCGTCACCATGAAAGTATTTAGCATTTTCTTACTGTTCCTTCTCTTTCTGACAGTATCCTCTCAGGCAATGGACCTTGTCGAAATGCAGAAGAGTGCTGTCGAAAATCGTGAAATCATTAAACGTTATCAGGTTACCGTGGAGAAAAGTGATCAGGAGATAGCGCGTGTACAGAGCGCTTATTATCCATCGCTGGATATAGGATATCGCGCAACCAGTCTCGATAAGCCAGTTACCTACCCATATCGTGAGAACAGCTCTCTCTACGGCGCGCTTAGCATGAATATTTTTTCAGGATTTCGTGACAGGTATTCTATTCAGTCTGCACGAATTCTGCGAGAGGTAGAAGCCCATCGACTGCACAGTATTGAACAGGATATTCAGCTTAATGTGGCCCTTCGTTATCTGAATGTTTATGAAAACCAGGCAAGTCTCACTGTGACACAGGATGCACAAAAAACACTTGAACGTATTTACCAGGACGGACAGCGACGGTTAGAGGTGGGTCTCATCGGGACAAATGAGCTGTTAAAATTTAAAGTCGATCTGGATAACGCAAACATCACTCTCCAGAAAAGACAGGCAGATCTGGATAAAAGTGTTCAGTTGTTGGGGCGGGAGATCAACAAACCAGCGCTGCTCCTCGGTGAACTAAGTTTCCACGAATTCTCCCTACTTCCCAGAGTTGAAAGCCAGGAACTCTGCAGAGAAAAAATGTTCAGCAATCGCTCTGAGCTCCTGGCACTGGAGGGACTGACCCAGTCAGCTTCATTACAGGTAAAAGCGGAACGTGGAGGCTATTACCCAAGGGTCGATATCGTCGGAAGTTATTCACGCTATGATGATGATTTTATAAATGGGAACGGAGAACTCAACGATGAAGAGCTTCAGGCTCAGTTGTTGCTCTCGTATAATCTCTTCGACGGATTTTCACGTGAGGCCACAATTTCCAAAGCAAAATTGAATATTCGTGAAATTCAATATGATCATGCAGAATTAAAAAACAGCCTGGAGACAGATCTCAACAATCTTTTTATCGATTACCGGGTAAGTAAGGCAAATGTGGAGGTGGCAAGGGAAGATATCAGACATGCAGAAGAAAATCTTCGTATTACTCAGCTTAAGTATACAGAGGGATTGCAGCGGGAATCGGATTTGCTTGACGCTGTAACCAATCTTTCCCGGGCGCGTTACAATGAGGTCGCTGTCATTAGAGCTCTATTTGAAAACACCTTCCGTATTACCCGTATGATTGAGGGCTTTCAGTTCCGAAGCGGAAAATCTTAAAAGCACTCAAAAACGAACGTTGTGTGGTCTGCCATCACCATACTTTTTTAGTCGGAAGCATGGTTTAAAGAGTAACATGCCTTATCTTGTTCGAAGGGAAACTGGGTTTCATAAACCTGTGTAGACAATCGGTTCCACCTCAAAATCAATCAGGCCAACTGCTCGCGTATGGTTCTGCTTAGGTGATTGATGGGGCAGGGCTTGTTGAGCACTACTCCATGCACCTGTTTCATATGTTTAGTCAACGGGCCCTTGGAGTCGTAACCGGTGAAGTAGATAACCTTCACATCCCGGTTAAATTGACGCATCTTTTTCGCGGCTTCGAGGCCACTCATGTTGGGCATTACAACATCCATAATTACCAGATCAATATGGTCGTGATTGGTGACAAAGAGATCAAGGGCCTCCTTGCCATCGTTTGCAATTTTCACCTGGTAGCCAAGCTTGGTTAAAATCGCCTTGTTTGTCGACTGAAGCTGTAAATTATCCTCGACCAAAAGAATTGTTTCACCTTTTCCTGGGTATAACTCGTAACTTTCGTTGTCCATCTGAACGGCAGGGGCTTCTTCGAGAGGTAAATACACCCTGAAGCAACTTCCCTTGCCAACAGTGCTGTCTACCTCCACAACGCCGCCATGGTCTCTGACGGTTCCATAAACCATGGCAAGACCGAGACCCGTTCCCTTATCCACCGCTTTGGTGGTAAAAAATGGATCGAATAGTTGTTCAAGGTTCTCGGGTGGAATTCCTTCACCATTATCCTGCACTTCCAGTACTGCAAAACGGTCGGAGGAAATTTTTAGATTTTGGTGTTTGGCAAAAAAATCCTCATTTGATTCAAAAGAAGACAGACTTATAGAAATTTTTGGATTCTTCACATCTGCCACAGCATCCTTGGCGTTATTCACCAGATTGAACAAAAGTTGTTGCAGCTGTGTTGAGTTGGCATAAACGGAGAGTTTATCATTACAAACATGATAATTAAAGTGGATATTTTCTTCCACCCCGATTCTGATCAGTTTGATTGCTTCCTTGAAAAATGAGGTGATATAGAAAAAGTGGACACTTTCTTAAGATTGAAATAATAATCTTTAAGGAGGTGTTTTAATGAAAAGAAAAAGAAGAAAATTCGCAAAGGA
>JGI10211J34971_10001054_pt1 | contig 22996 bp, 25 predicted proteins | sample Etolagsediment_FD_34971 | JGI IMG/M metagenome (IMG submission 34971)
AGATCTTCTTCACTATCTTCAAGGTGTGTTGTGTAATCAGCTCCACTCCATAATTCAATACCTTGATTAGCTATTCTAGCCATAATCTTTTGTGAATTTTCTATTTTATTAATAGCGAAAAGAATAACAGTTGAACCGTCATTTAACTCTATTTCCTTACCATATGCTCTAAAATTATATAAATTTTCCATTTTCTTTATTTATTAAACTATTTTTAGGGTTCCACCATCACTCCATACTGAACCAGTTGTTAAGCCAGATGATGCTGTTGGTACATTAGTCATTATTAACTTTGGTAAGTATACAGTATCTGATTGTGTTGCTGTAATACTCTCACCACCAATAATAACAGTATTTTTTACTGCGACATCTGTAGTGGTTATATTATTATTTTGACCACCTATGATTACATTATTAATATGTGAATAAGAACCATATTGAGTATTATTTCTTATAGTATTTCTATAACCACCTAAAATAGCATTATTATTGTTATAAGAATAACCATAATCATACTGAATATTCCAATACATTCTATTTTTTAATCCACCTATAAGTGTGTTATTATAGTTATATGTATAAGCGTAAGTAGATTTATTTGTTGTTATATTACCATAATTAGATAATACATTAGTATTATAGTTAAAATTTTGAACACTATTACGATATCCAAGTATGTTATGATGTTGTCCTGATGTAACTTGATTTAAGTTACCACTAACTAATGAAGAAGTAACACCATTTATATTGGTTCCTTTTGTATTTATTAATGTTGTATAATTACAACCAATACTATAATCACTTAAACCATTAATAAAAGTATTAGAATTAGAAGTATACATATTAAGATTGGAACTATTAATAGCTACTGTATCTCTACCCCTTAATATATTGTTAGTACCACCAACAATACCACTTCTCATTGTATATTCATTACCAAGAGTTGAACCTAATATTTGATTATAATCACCACCAATAACAAAGTGACCAAAAGTAGGTGATCCAGTCTTACCATATGTACTAGTAACATTAACAACATTTCTAGTACCACCTCCAATAAATACATCTGGTGATGAACCACCAATATTATTAGATTTACCACCAACAACAACTGATTCTAAAGTTCCAGCTAAGTTTTTATTACCAGCAATAACAGCTGAATCTTTACCATTAGCCTGACTAAATTGACCACCACCAACAAAGGCTCTATCACCTGAAGCTGAATTGGGATTAACTGTATTTATACTTACAATACTTTCTGAACCAGTACTTACTTCAAATAAATCTGTTCCTGTACTACCTGTACCTCCACCAATTATATTAACACCAATATTACCATTAGCATCAACATTAACTAGTTTGAAGAAATCGAATTGATTATTTACGTTTGAACTCATTTTATTTAATTTTTTATTTTATGCTTCATACACCTTTAAATAACCTTCAGGTGTTAATTCTACTTGTTTTATTGTGTTATATTCACTAACACCTTTTTGAACTGGATTAACTTTTGGTACAATAACAATATTGATATTACCATTAGTATCAACACTAATCTTCTCAAAAAACTCCTTTAAATGTTGTGATAAAGCCATATTCTTTTATTTTAATATTTTATTATTTATTTTGTTTAATTATTTACGCTTGATATCTCCAGCATCACCTCTATCATTAGGATCTCTTAATAATGGTACCAATTTAGATTTAAAATTTTCTATTGTACCGAATATTAATTCTTTCCAAATAGTATTCTTAGTGATTGATAATAAGAATAAATTAGAGTTTAATCTGCCTTTATTAATAGCTGATGGTAATTTAAGTGATGATTTACCTGCTGTAGTTTTAGTCATATAAGCATCATATTTAACCATTTCTTTATTTATTACTTCAAAATACCAATACGGTTTTAATGAAGAATCTTTATACTCTAATATTCTAGAATCTGATACAATATATTTTATATCATTAGTCAATAACTCCAAACAGTTATTAATGTATTCTAATTTTGATTTGTAATTTAACATTTTTTTTTTATTTTAATTTTTATTATTATCTTAGGGTCCCACCCTTAGCATATCTTATTCCTGCCTTAACCAAGTATTTATGTACAGAGGCACCAACTGAAGGTGTTTTACCTATATACCATTCACCATATCTATTTTCACCTGATGTAATACAAGTTGCTTTACCACCAGAGACATTTAAGAATAAATCAAAAGATACGTTATAATAGGTATAAATAGATTTATCTTTGAATTGAATAAACATCTCCTCACTTTCATCGTTATACATTATTTTATTAACATTAGATGAGGTTGGAGTACTGCGCCATTTTCTAAATTCAAAATTATTTTTATCTATTTGTTTTAATTTACGGATGGCCCATTCAATACCTTCATCTCCACCCCAAGCGTCCCACATTAATCCACCACAACCTTCATCGTATTTAACTTCTTTATGTTGTTGATGACGTTTAAATGAGGCCATTCTTGCTATTGTATCTCTACTAATATTTTCTCTTTTACATAATTGTGATGCTCTACGTTTACCTGTAGCTTCACCACAATCACCCCATCCATTTTCTTCAGCCCATTTAATAGCTCTACAAGCATTCTCTGATGCTGCTTTAGGGTAATCATTATAAGATTCAAATTTATACCCAACAGAATCTAATTGATCAATAACATTAAGATTATTATCATAATGTGTATCGATATTAAGTTCTAAAATCTTTTTTATTTTAGCTTCATTGGAACCTGTAACATAAACTCTGCTCTCCAAAATACCCAAATCTTTAGCTATTGGTAAAATATCATAATTATTATGTCTGGCTGATATTATATAAACCTGATATCCATCCATTATTTTACGTAAGGCAAGCTCTTTACCTCTTTTAGTAGTAAGTACACCATCAAAGTCAAAACTAATCTTAGATGTCTCAAAAACACCCTTTGATATTTCTATTGCTTTACCTTGTTTTAATGCTTTATTTCTAGCATTATCTTTTGATATCTGTGACTTTGGATCATAAGTATAACATTTGCCTTCAGGACCCCATTTAAATCCTGGTTTATTATCTTTTCTACATTTCATTAATGGCATAATATTCTATTTTAACAATCGTAACATCCATCAGGACCTTCATCAGGCTCATTATAAGTTGGGATATCCCACTTAGGTTTTTGTCTGCTTAAATAAACACCGTTGAAATAGGCCTTACTATTCTTAGGTAAATTATCTTTTGAATCAGGGTTCTGATATTTAGGGAATAAATGTGTATAATCACATAAAAATTTAACTAATCTTTTTAAATAAAATTCAGCCAAATCTCTAATACTTTGTCTCATATACTTAATTTCATCCAATTCAGATGCTTGAGACCATTCAGAAGATTCTTTTGATATTGCTTTATTGGTTGCTTTAAAATTTAAAAAAGGATAAACCTCATAAAACGACCATTGAGCTAATGCTGGTTGAATATAATCACGTAATAAATCTTCTTCATCCGAATTTAAGTTATTATTAACCACACCTTCTTTTAATCTATTATAAAATGAAGCACCTAATACTTGTTGTATATGTGTATCTTGTGCTGAATAAATAAATGGAACCAATTTATGGTCATCAACATTTTCTTCTATTGTTGTATTTTCTTTTAAATAGTCAGTACTGATAAATTTAACTTTTAATGTTGCCATAATTACTGTATTATTTGTTTATTATCTTTATTTTCCACATCTTTATATTCGTTTAATTTAACTTCTTCACCAAACCCTAATAAAGATACTGCTTCATTTACACCCTCCTCTAATTGTTCTTGACGAGGTGTTATATAGTATGATTGGAATTCTTGTAAAAGTTCCTTACGTTCATCTGTAGACCCTAATTTACCAGGTGTTAAAATAACCAATTGTGGTGGTACTTCGTGACCCATAACAATATTCTTTTCAACCATATCCTGTAACATAATAAAACGCTCATCAGAGTCATTTAATTGAATTGGTATTAATTCAGGTTTACCATCAGCTCCTTCTGAATATGTGATAATTATTTTACCTGCGTTTTCAGCTGATGAATAATTACGTTTAAAATCACGATAAAACTCATCCATTTCTTCTTCAGTAGGAATACCTGTGGCAAAGTTTAATATAAAGGATGGGGCGAATCCTTGTTTAACTTGATTTAAATGAAATTTAGATACTTCATAATCCAATTCAATCCAGTTTATAGCTGAAGAATAACCAGCAATTGGATATAAATCATCTGCTTGTGGATTTTCTTCTGTATAATAATATAGTTGTTTTCCTTTTCTAATATTAGGATCGAATTTAGCTATATATTGTGGCTTATATTCTTCTTTTTTATACTTAGTCCAATCAGTACTAAACCAAAAATGTGGCTCAGAATATTCTTCATTTTGAATACCAATTCTTATTTTATGTAATGGAACATAATTTATAGAGAAATCTGAACCATCATTATTCCATATTATTTCAAAAGCATAACCATTAAAGATTTCAAAGTCTTTTTCTAATCTTCTAAATAATTTCTCTAATTTTTTATCTTTAATAAATTTACTTAATTCAGGATTTGTTACTGGTTTGATACCGAATCCTGTTGCCAATCTAGATTTTTTATTAATGATTGATTTATGTGTTGCTGAACCATTAATATTATATAGATCTATTAGATATTGAGGATAATTATTATCTGACCCCCAAGTAATAAATCCATTTTTAGCATCCCATTTATATTCAGGTGCCTGATAGGCCTGATTAAATGAGTATATTTTAAAATTTTTTTCCATAATTAATTAAATGTGTATTCCGTTTTATTATTGTTAAATGTCGATCCTGTAGGAGTATCACCAATAACTCTACATAAACCTGTTTCTACAACATCATTTACTGTTAATCCTGATACTGTTAATGTAGCACCTGTTGTTTGCCATACCATATAATCATAAGTACCTGGCAATAGATTTAAGGCGGTTTCATTTATTGGGAAATAATTATACCTAGCATTGTTATTAGTAGTGTCTCCTGTTAACCAAAAAGTGGTTAAATCGTGATTCTGATTACTATATAACTGACATATATATTCAGCACCAACCAAAGTTGTTTTCTCAAACAAAGTAAAAGGTACCAAATTGGTTTCATTTTTATAGAGCTTAATCATATAATTTTATTATAAATATAGGATCTATTTTTTTGTTTAAATTAAATAAGAAACCCCCACATTTCTGCGGGGGTCCATATACTAAAACGAAAAAGGACAGAATCCTTGATGATGAAAGATTAAGATCCTACTGTAATATCTGTTCCAAGAACTGCTTCTTCCATTAGATATACACCATTAGCTGATTTCCAAGTGATTTCGAATGAAGCACCATTCATATCACCTAAAGCAACTCCTAATGAAAGTTCACCTGTAGTAGCTCTACCTGCTGTTTCTAAACCACATACGTAGTATGCTCCTGCGTTAGATTTAATAACTGCGAATAATGGAGCTCTACCGATAGCTACCGCTAAGTTTCTTACTTCTGCTGTCAATTCCATAAATTTAATAGAAAGAGTTGATTCATAAAATACCGTACCATTCTCTCTTGAGAATTGTCCTGTTTGTGTAAGACCAGCAATCTCGATATCAGTTTCCATTAAATATACAGTTGCACCACTAGTTACACCAGTTATCACATTGTCAATGTCAAAAGAGTATTCAGAATCAGAACTCCAAGTTCCAATCCATACTTTTTCAACACCACCAATTGATGAACAACCTAATGTATAACCTTGGTCTAATATACAATTAAATGCCATAATTTTATTTTTTTATTTTAATTTTATTATTTTTTTTCTACTCTCTATAAAAGGGGGAGATAAACTCCCCCAATCATATTAATATATTATAGAGAGAAATAAACTACGAATTCAGGGAACGCAGCTTGTACACCCATTTTCCACTTAGCTCTGAATCTTACTTCATCGTTGTCTTGAGAATAGAAAATTCTAAACTCTTCAGAATCTGATAATAGATCAGTACCGAAATACAAGTTAGATGCTGGAGATAAGAACATTTTGTTAGTACCGTTAAGACCTCTAACTGCTACAACTTTGATGTTAGTACCAGGAACCATTTGAGAGAAATCTTCTCCTTGGTTTTCAGCTCCTGTGTAGTGGAATAAGTTAGCGTTTCTAAGAGCTAATGAATATGTTCTGTACATATCATAACCCATAAATAATACTAAGTCATTCATTGCGATTACATCAGAAGGAACAACTGCTGTCATTGCGTCAACAACATCGATAACGTTTGCTGCTGTAACAGCTGTAACAGCTCCTGTGTTACCAGTAACAACTGTACCTGCCCAATCATTATCAGCCAAATAGATGTAACCATCACATAATGCTAAGTTACCAGAACCAGCGACAGTATCACCTTTCCATACGATATCATCGATAAGAGCGTTGATTTTGTCAGCTTTCTCAGAAGAAAAAATTTCTTCAAAAGGAATGTCCTCGTTATATGAACCTGGGTTCATCATTTTTTGAGTGTAATAAGTTTCCAATGTATCCAAACAAATAGCTTCGTTTACTTTAATTGGACATACTGAAAGACTTTGTTGAGTTAAGATAGTCTCACCATCTTCATCCCAACCACAAGAACCAGCTTGAGCAACCAAATCAGAATTAATGATATTGATTGTTGCTGAACTTTTGATATCAGGTTGAACTGTAATAAATTCTAATGTTCTACCACCTAATACTGCTTTTTTGATTAACGCCATTTTGTTTTCGTCAACATATGCCGTCAAACCATTTACATTTAATGCCATAACTAATTTTTTTTATTAATTTTTATTATTTTTTTCCGAAGAATTTTAGTCTTTCTTCTTTATTTAATTTATTAAAATCAGGAGTTTTATTTAAAGGCTTATCAGATGGTGCCTTAGCAAATGTTTCAACTCTAGATTTAAGTTCTGTATTTTCTTCTTTTATTGAATTTAATTCTTCTCTTAATGATTTAACCTCTTCTAAGATTAGATTGATTGAATTAAACATTTCATCGTTAACTTCTTCAACAACTTCTTCCATTTCTTCAGTAACTTCTTCAGTTGCTGGAGTTTCGATTTCATTGATTAAACCTTCAGCATCAACATAGATGATTAAACCATCTACAGTTTCGTGTTTACCTTCAGGAGCGTTAACCCAATTACCTTCTTCATCCATAACTTCAACTTTGTCACCGATTGCTAATGTACCATCTTCAGCTACAGTAGTAACTTTAACTTTAGTACCATCAGTTAATTCAGTTTCAACTTCAGCCATTTCAATAGTTGTTTCTTGTTCTAATGATTCTTCTACTTCTTCAGGAGCTGTTACTTCTTGAATTTCAGATATTTTACCTTCTATTACTGAAATAACTAAACCATCTTCTAGTTCATAATTAGCATCTTCTAATGCCATTTCTCCTTCTTCAGTGATTTCTTTAACTTCTTCACCTACTTCTAATCCTTCACCGTAACATCTAATAATTCTACCGTCTACAGTCTTATAGTCCTTTTCGAATTTTTCTTCAGTTGATGAAAAGAATTCTTTAATTTGTGTTATAATAGTTTTCTTATCCATTGTTATATTTTTAACTAAATATTTATTATTTAATACTGTTTAATATTAATTATCCTTTATAAAAGTATCGTTATATTTACTTTTAGTTGTTTTTATTAAGTCAAACATCTTTTGTACATAATAAACGATACCTTTATCTTTATTGATTTTTCTAATGTTTTCATCTATTGAGAATCCTTCGATGAAACAAAGTACACCAGCTCCCAACTTGGTGATCAATAAATCTGTTTCAATAAACATCCCAAATATCTGTGTATCTAAACCAAAGACTAATAAAATAGTTCCATTGTAAATAATTAGTTTACCGATTATTCTAGATAGTTTACGACTAGTTACTTTATTCTTTAATTTTTTAGCTGTATAAACACCTAATATTGTATCAGCTGAAATAAAGAATCCCACCAAAATGATTAATGGTAAGACAGGTGTTAAGAATACAAATATTGAGCTTAGTAATCCGTATAAAAAAGTTTTCATAAATTAAGTATGTTTTTTAATTCTTCTATTATTTGGTCCTCAGTTGATTCTGAGAATAAAACTTCTTCTATTTTGGAATAAATCATATCATAAAGATCTTTTTCCCACATTTCGATAAAACCACCTTCTAAAGAAAAACCTGTAAATTCACCATTTAAAACTTTATCATCCCAATATTGGTCATCTTCAACATAAAAAGTGGCTACCCAACTACCTTTTGGAATATTAGGATATAACTCAGATTTTACATTATCACCAACTATAAATGATTCAACCATAAAAACATTATCAACAGCTCTTGTTGGGTCGTGTTGTTCATTGATTCTATGTATTTTATTTTCTTTAAAATACTTCTTCATCATTTTTAGAATGGTATCCTCTGTGAATTTAACATAATAATGCCCTATGATTGGGTTAAATCTTAGGATTTCAGTTTCAGCTAACATTATAGGAGAGGTAATCATTTTTTTATAATCACCATTTTTATCTTTTTCGAATACTGCTTTAGTTAGAATATCGTTACCAATATTTTCATTCTTAAACATAGTCCAAGTTATTTCTGTTGCTGGAGAAGATACAAAAGATAAAGCGTCCATTCCCGACTTCATATCTAACTCATCAATATCCAAATAAATAACTGGTATATCTTTATTATTTTTTTCCATAATCTTAAATATTTTTTTTATTGTTATGTTTAATACTCAACAGCTCTTTCGATTCTGTTAACTCTTTTTTGTGCTGATGTCATTTCTGATTCCACAACATAAGCCTTTAATGGTGATTGTTGTTTATTTTCAGTAAAGATAGTACCACTACCAGCTGAACCTGAACCAATATTAGCAGTATCAGGTACCAATGGTTGTCCTCCACCAGCCTGATTAACCATTGATAATAGATTAGGGAACATTGCTGCTGAATTAGCGTTAATAACTGCTTCACCTGGAGCTAATAACGAAGGTACCGAATCAACATTACCTGGACCATTACCTGGAACAATACCACCTCTTGCTGCCTTAAATTGTTGTGCTGATATTATACCAATTTGTGTTGCTGCTAAAGCTCCATTTATTGCTGCCATTATTGTACCTACTGGTGGTGGAATAGTTAAGGCTGATAATACTGATTGAGCTCCACTCATAATCGCTTCAGCTATTCTATTAGCTTTATCTATTTGGAACTGTTTTCTTTTTATAGCCTTTTCTTTTTCCATTCTTGAACGGTCAAGTTGTTCAAGATTGTCATCATATTCTTGACGATTAATAAGACCATTAGCTAACATTTGTTCTTGTGCTGTCGCCTCTTCATTATAACTTTGTTCAATTTGAGCTAATTGATTTTCAGCTATAACATTAAAGGCATCAGCTACTGCTTGACCAACAGCCAAAACTTGACTACCCCAAGTATCGATTACTTCTAAAGCATTTTCAGCGAATTTTTGAACACTAGTTTTAGTATTAGCTATTCTTTCATCCTCATACTCTTTATTAATCTTATTAATTTCTTCTTGTTGTCTTCTTTCTAATTCTGCTGTATCTAAACCATATTGTTTGGCAAGTTCTATTAATCTAAAATATTTATCTTCTACAGCTCTAACTTCTAATTCTTGTGTCGATAAAGTATTTTGTTCATATTCAGCATAAAAATCTTCTTCTTGTTGAGCCCATTCATCTTGTGCTGCTTTTATTTGTTGATTTTGTTTATCTAACTTTTCTTTTTCAGCATCTAAGAAATCTTTTCTTATTTTATCTTCTTTATCTTTTCTTTGTTTTTCATATAAAGAGATTATCCTCTCTTTTTCTTTTTGAGTTAAGTTGGTATTACTTTTTGTATCCTCAACTAATCTATCGAAGTTTAATTCATTTTCTTTTAATTGTTTATCTAAACCTTCTTTCATTAAAGAAAGTTCTAAATCTTGTATTTGTCTTTCAGCTGAAAGTCTATTTTGTAGATATTGTTTATACTTATCTATAGCCTCACGTCTTCTTCTATCTTCTTCTTCAGCTGCTTTTTGATCTTCTTTTTCTTTTTCTTCTTGATACCTCTTATTCTCTTCTTTTACAGCTATATTATATTCTTTATTATTTAATTCTAGCTCTTTGTATCTTTCTTTATCTTTTTGTATTTCTTCTTTAATTGCTCTAGCAGTATCATCATCTTCTTCTTTTTTAGCTTGTTTATATAACTCTCTACGTTCTTTTAAACGATCTTTTACATTAGTTAATTCTTCTTTTCTTAAATCCTCTTCTTCTTTTAATCTTCTTAATGTATCTTGATGTAATTGTTCTTCTGAGGCTCCAGATATTTCCAATAATCTTCTTCTATTCTCAGCATTCTTTCTTATTTTATTAGCGTTATCTTCGAATAAAGCGTTTTGTTTCTCAATACTAGCATTTAACTGTTCGTTTGCCTCAGCAGCAGATATTGTATCTTCTGTAAACCAAGAGAATAATTTTATTAAAGCGTAACCAGCAGCAATTAAAGCAGTTATGGCAATAACTATAGCACCAATTGGGTTAGCATTTAGTGCGGCATTGAAGGCCCATTGTACAGCTGTCATTGCTTTTGTTACCACAGCATATACTTTCATTGCTGCGTTTAATGCCATTTGACCAGCTTGTGTTTTTAATACTTGAGTTGCTATACCTTTAAAGATTGGTGCTGCCTCTTTTAATTCTTTAAATCCTTGTAATAATGCTACCGCTGATTGAACCTTTAATAGTGCCTTCTCAACATTCTCTGATTCAGCACCAAATATACCCATAGCTCCTTGTGCTATAGCGAAGGTAGAGGTAATACCCATTAAAGCTCCACCTAATTTTTGGTCTAATGTTAATGCGGCAGCATCAACTTGTCTATCAGTTTCAATAATGGTTTGTCTCATTCTACCAGCTTCAGCAACCAAATCATTGAATGTTTTAGTACCTGCTTCACCAGCTAAACTTAATTCATATAATCGATCTTCTATTTCACCTAATCTACCTGTTAATGGTTTCATTTCACCAGCAACATCTTCAAAGGTAGCACCTAAATCAGTAAATTCTTTATTTAATTTATCGTATTCAAGTGATAGACCAGCAATTACTTTACGTTGCTTATCAGCCTGTTTGGAATTCTCACCATATGTTTTGATTAGTGATTCTAATTCTTTATTGGCAACACTTAGATTCTTTCTTAAATTATCGAATTCTGATTGTGCTTGTTTAGCATTTAAATTGATATTTATTTGAGCGGTTTGAGCCATAATTCTTTTTTATTAAATATTTTTTATTTACTATTGTTTTTAAAGTAATTCCATCTCTTTCTAATCTTCATATAATTGCCTACTCTCTCCCAGTTGTATGCTTCTTCTTCTAATGGGTTATTTCTATAGCCATACTTTATAGACCACCATAGATACAAAATATAGAAGCCTAGAACTAATAATTCTTTTTGTTGTTCTATATGTATTCTTTCGTGATTAATAACCACATCATTAACATTAGGCTTAACAAAGATGAAAGGCCATAATGTAATTCCTAATATTTTAGTTCTATTTAATAGTTTTAATTTAATTATCATATTAATCAGGTTTATACCAAAAAGAAACAAACCCCCTATTGAATGGTGTGGTTGAAAATGATGGTGTATCAAATGAACCACCTGTTTGTCTCGCTAATAGAAATGCAGTGGAATCAAAATAATTAACACCCGCTGAAGTACCATTATAATCACTTAATGGATAATAGGTAATATCAAAATCATCTCTTACTATTACTTGTACATTTGTTATTGTTTTCCATTCTGTCACAGATAAACCGTGATTAACAAATAATGTAGCGGTAGTATCCATATCCCAATCACCGATATTAATTTCAGTAAATACCCATTTAGTTGTACCAGCATCAAAAGATATGTTATCAACTTCCAAATCACCATTGACATCTATCGTATCAGCTAAAATATTAATATCAGTAGTACCAGCACCAATATCAGCTTGTAATGTAACACTAGCTTGATTGGTATTTAATAAATCTTCAGCTTTTATTTGTGTTGTTAAAGTATTAGTAAAAGCAACATAATTAGATTCTACAATTCCTTGATAATCAGTATTATCATCTGTTGTATATAAATTAAATGATTGTGGGTCTACATATAAGGCTGATTTATCATTTGATACGGTATCTAATGAAGATAATTCAGTACCATTATTAACTATACCTGGGTCTAATTGTAAAAAATCTGTTATAGTACCGTCTGATACACTTAATTCTATTATTTGATCACCAGCCAAAGCTAAATCTAAATAACCAGCTGATTGGGTGCTTTCTATAACATCACCTGATGTCATTAAAATATCGTTACCTAAAGTCTGATTACCATTGCTTAAAACAAAATCTAATGTAGGTGTTGCTGCTGATATTATGGTTGTTATAGGTGTACCATTAATAGTGGAACCTGAAGTCATTATTATATTATTAGTATATAATGTATTTGGTTCTGTTGCTACAATATTATCACCAAATATAACAACATTATTTAAAGAGGTTGCTGTTGTTGCTGATGTAGCCCCACTTAATAATGAAGGTAATTCTATTGAACTATTATTACCTAATATGATAGCGTTATTAATACCTGTATTTACAGTGTTATTATTACCGTATAACTGTATATTATTAGATTGTGGTACAATACCATTATTATCACCATAAATAGCACTAGACTGAACATTAGGACCTATTACATTATTAAATCCTTTTACTGTTACATCAAAACTATCAACAGAATTATTATTACTAAATTCTTTCTCTGTTTTTACTTGTGCTGTTGGTGTGATATTATTGCTACCTTTTTTAACTAAGGTTTTATAAGCTTCATTATAAGAAATAGTTTCCCATTTGGTTCTATACCAACAAGTACCACCAATCCAATCACCACCTAAAGCGGAACAACAATCTTCGTTTATTGATTGTCCACTATCACTAATATAATAAACTCCTTGTATTGTTTTTACTGCTCTAATATCAGAAGGACAACTATCATTGCTTATTGCTAAATCCTCAGTATCAGGATTAAAGATATTAACATCATTTATCTTATATAAAATAACTTTGGTTAAACTATCTGAACCAATTGGATCATAATCTTTAACTTTATTAATTCTCCAATAAGAATTATCGATTAAAATAATATCCCTAAAATCTAATTCAGCAATATCTTTAGGTGTTAGATAAAAACTAGCCTCCAATAATTTACTGTTAACATCTATAATATCTAATAAAGTATTTTTATGGAATTGTTCTATTAGGTTATTGACAGGATAATAATTAGCGTCAAAATAAATTTTATCAGTTGTACCAAAGCCTAGATCATATGTTGGTGTATAAGGATTATCCCACATACCACAATAAGGATATTGTTCCATAAAAGTACTTTCAACTAAGGCCTGACCTACGAAGTCTTTTAAATAAATACCTAAGCCCATATCAACTAAACCACCATAAAATAATATTCTAGGTTTAACTTTTTTAGGTTTAATATCTAAATCATCTATAGTGGTAAAGAATGGTGCTATTCTATCCCATATACCCCATTGACCGTTTGGTGTTGGTGAGAACGCTAATTCTAATTTTTCTTCTTTATCTGAGAAATCATTATCAACATCTATTTCATAATCACCATATATTCTACCAGTCTCACTATCGTATTGTTCATTGTAATAATCAGAATCTTGTTTATAAGTATATAAGAAAGAATTGGCATCCAACTCAGACATAGGTGTAATTGTAATATCTGAATTATGATCTAATTTATAAGTCCAATCTAAGACCTTTTGCCTTGATTTATAGTAATCATCTCTAGGTTCAATAATAAGATTATTCTCATCATTTGGATCATCAACCACAACTAAATTAAACATCTTAATAATAGATACGAATAAATCTTTCATCTTCATATCAGGAATAACTTGATTAACGTTAATAGCATCATCTATACCAGCTAAAGTATTATTTGATGGTATCACATTAAAAGCTGTTATCTTGTCAGACGCTACAGTAGGTAATAAAGCTTGTGCGAATACTTTTTGATCATTACCAGCCCAATTGGATCCACCATAATTAAAACCAAATCTAATATATAATCTATCACCTTCATATAAGAATATATTACTTGCTGAAACATCTATTGATATTGGGTTTTGGGTATCTTTCCAAGGTGAAGAATTAGAACCTGTAGATGGTGTGAAATCAATTGAACCTGTATCATCTAAAGATATGATAGAACCATTATGTACCTTTAATAATTGAGTCCTCATTTTAATAGTACTACCACCTTGGTATTCTATATTATTACCATCTTCGTGTACATAACGCATTATAACATTAGCATCAAAATTAATATCATAATAACCTGATTGTTGACATTCATAATATGCGTAAGAAGGGCCAACTGTTGGGTCTTGATTTAATTCAAACCACGAATCTAAAGGATCTTGAAATGTTACATCATTATATAAACCAGATTCTCTTTCTAATGGTATCCAATATCCTTGAAAATCATTATAAAACCATCCTGGGGAATTTATTCTTAATGTACTAATAGCTCTATAACCTGTGGCAGTACTAATATCACCATAAGTATCGGTATAAAAGTTTCTTAATGGATATGTGGTTTCATTTATAGTACCATCAATACCAATAACAGTTTTACGTTGATTAAATTCTTCCTCACTTAATTGTAATTTATCTTCATTAAATGGTAAAATTAGCTTTTTAAAGTAATCAGAATTAAAGAATTTGGATGTATAAGTATAATCAGCGAAATTAAACATTTCATCTATAATGGTTTTTAAATAAAAAGCTGGAAATATGTCTGATGTATATAAGTGACTATAAATATCACTATGTTGACCATATATAATATAAGGATAAACATAACCATTACCAGGTTCAGAATAAGAATTTAATGTATTCCATTCAATAACATCATAATTCCAAGAGCTAACAATATTTTCTTGTGACCTAATATGGTCCCATTTGGATAAATCTAGATTCTTTAAACTATAATCATCGAATTGTGTCATAATATTTTTAAGCTGACCTAATATAACTACTTCATAATCGACTTGTTTTTGATTGCTAACAACATTTAATAGTTGTAAATTACCTGACATAATGTCACTATTACCAATTTGAATAACACAAGGTATTGCCTTCTTTGGATTAAAGGTAACATTATCTATATTGACATCGAATAATTGCTTAAAGAAATTATTATTGAATGATGTACCAGGTAGAGTTATTGTTTTACTATAGTTTGATTTCTTTTTTGTGATATCTAGAATATCTTCTATTTGATAGTTAAAGCTAATATTAACATTATCATATGTATCTAATTCTTTCCCGTTTGCTATAATAGTAAATTTATTCATCTTTTGGTTTTAATATAAATATTTTTTATGATGTATTGTTTTTTAAATAAAAAAGGGGGTCTAAAACCCCCTCTCTTATTTTTAGAATCTATTTTCGTTTGATGAGAATATAAAGTTGAATGAATAACTGAATAATTCGTCATTGACCTGTTTATATATTTCTATTTTCTTTTCTTCTAATCTACCAGCGAATAATCGATTCTCCGGTGTTTGAATATAAACAGAAGGTGATTGTATCAAATCTTCCATTAAATCTCTCTCAAACTCATATAACCAACCTGAATTTAAGATTATAGATTTTCTACTTCTAACATAAAAGTCTTTTTCACCTCGCCCATAATCTTCATAACCAAAGGTATCATTCTTCCAAGTACCTTCTTGTTTATAATAATTCTTACGTTCAGCCTCAATATTGTCTCTTGATATGTATTTAAAAGGATATGAAATAAAAGAGCCATTTTTATCTTTCCACATTAAGTGATAAATTTGATATCTACTACAATCATCGTTTAATTTAAAACATACCTTATTTGTTTTTTGTGTCATACAAGCTAAAACATCTCTTTCAACACTAGTACCAATACCAGTACCACCACTTAATGGTGAAGCAATAGGTGTTGACCAAGTATCTGATGCTGGACAATCTGTATCATTTAATTTATCAAAAGCGTAGAATGTTGTTACTGCTGAATATTGTGTTACACCAGTTTCAGTTATATACCACCCATCTTCTATTGATGGTTCAGGTAAATAAGCTAATTGAGCTGGTTGACCATTAATTTCGAATAACCAATAATTTTCACCATTGATTAAACCATCTTCTTTACAAACACTAACAGTTGTGTTAGTACCTTGGCCAGGTTTAAAAACTAAATTAATATCTAAACAGTTGCATTCACAATCATTAGATGCGAATAAACAATAACTATCAATAGAACTTGTATAAGATGAGAATGGTGTTCCAAAGTCATAATATTCTGTTACCTCATTTAATTGATCAATACCAATTGGTGAGTAATAATCTTCCCAAGTAGTTGAGCCAGTCAATAATAACATTCCTAATTGATTATTAGAGCTATCAAAGAATTCATAACCCATACCAGTTGTTAAGCCAGATGATTCTTGGTGTGTTAATAAAAAGCCTATTGTTGATGGTTCAATTCTATATTTGTTTTCTACACCTAAAATAGTAGATATGTTATAATCAGTGGACATACCATTAGATTGAATAACATAACTATCAAAACCATCTATACTATATTCATTTTTATTTAAATGTGAGTTATAGACTTTTAAATTTTCTATTTTTAATAAATTTGGTTGTAATACTTTTCTATTATATGCGTATCCTATTTGTCCAGGTATTGCTGGGCTATTGCCTGTAAATGGTTTATTGGTCATAATAACCAATCCATATGTTGGGTCAATAAAGATTGCCTGAATCGTTGCCACACCATTGTATTCAGGTTTTGGTACACCATATATTGTTCCACCTTCAACTGGTGAGGAACCTTGCCAAGATTTATCTGTTACCAACATTTGAGTTGTGGTACCTGTTGATGATATTGCTGTAGGCCCATTATAGTATGGATAAGTTTCTTGTCCTGTAACTGTAATATTTTGTCCTACTGCGAATGGCATTGTTGTTGAACCTGTAAAACCAACCAAACCTGTTGAAAATAAATTATCAATATAATCCCAACCATAGATATCTTGTACTACATTAATTTGATCTCCTACTTGAAATGGGATATTAGCTAAAGATGTGATTGCTGAATTATAAAAACCTACTGAACCACCTGAGAATATATTATCCTCAAAATTAACTTTATAGTTACTTTCAGCCCCACAAAGTAAATCATATTCAAATACTGTATCAGGTCCTTCATATTCTAACGCATAATTAACATCTTCACCTGTTAAATTTTGGCTAACAAAGTCTTTTAATACTGTTGATAAGTCCATTTTAGCGTAACCATCTAAATCAGGACTAAATTTGTATCTAATAAAATTACCCGCTAAAGCTGTATTACCACCAAATGGCTGAGTTAAAACTAAATCAATAACGAAATTATTAGCATCTATTATTTTAGTGATAATATAATAACCTGTGTAAAGATTGGCATTATCCTCATCGTTTAAAAGAATGTAATCACCTTCATTAAATTCAATGCTATCTACTGATGTTAGTTTTGTTTGTACATTATTATTTAATACATAAGATGTGGCAGCATTAATTCTAACTTTATTATAAAAGATATTAACCAAATACTTATAGTTATCACTAACATTGTAATCATCACTATATAATTTAAGTGGTACTGCTGAATAAGCAGCCATATATTCGTGAGGTTGTGTTATCGCTGAATAAGCCATATTATTGTTTTAAATTAAAATCGTTATTTATCATTTTTATTAAGTTATCAACCACCTCATCTTCATATTTTCTTTGTAGTGTTGGTGATGATTCTATTTCTGTAATTGTTTCTTGTATTACATTTGTTGGTTTAATACCAAATTTATAGATGGATTTTTGTATTGCGTATGCTACGCCAGGATTAATTCCTCTTACTTGTGTCCATTCTACTAAAGGTCTAATTGGTGGATAAGTACCAGGTCTTCTACCTTCATCAACCCACTTTAAATAATCATTAGCCTCTATTTGTATTAATATTTGATTAGCATCTTCTCTAATAGTATGATTTAAAGAATTAATTAAGGCTCCAGTAGCAACCTTATCTTTTTTTCTTAATAATCTATATAGAATTTTAACATAGTCCTTACCGAACTCGTTTAACTTTTTATCAGATATTAATTTATTATCAGCCATTAGTATGTTTTAGTTAAGGTAAATACTTGTGATTTTATTGAATTACTAGTACTAGCTGTAGCCCATTCTACTGTAATATCTAATGTATTAGGTATTGTAGTATCAAAAGTAGTGTTATTAGTATCTTCATACGCAAAGCCTGTTACAGTGGAACTATTTTTCTTTGTTGTTTGGAATGTACCTATTGTAACTATTTCTGCTGTACCAGCTCCACCTATATTTCTAATAGTGAAATCAGTTTCAATTTTATAGATATCATTATTGTGTTGTATTATGCTTTGGAAACCACTATCAGCTAATATTACTGAACCTGATTTTAACTTAATTCTAATATCAGTATTATTTAAATTAGAAAGACGTCCACTCATTACAACTCTAAAAGAATCTCCGATATTAAAACCATTGGCTGGAACATTTAAAGTACCTACACCGCCATCTATAATACTTGTTTCAACATCGGTATTGATTATTGTTACAGAATCACCTGTTTGACTAAATAATCTTAGATTGGCAGCATTTAAAGTATTTTCTATATTCTGTATTAGCTCACAATTGGAAAGTGTATCACAAGTAAGATAACGTGTATAAGGGTTAATTGGACTAATATTAGTTTGTACGATATCACCTGTTGGTAAAATACAATTGGCATATTTAATCTTTAATAAGAATTGTCCAACCCAACCATTAACTTTGTCTGTTGTTTCATCCACTGCTGGATAACAAGAAACATCACCTTCTATTTTAATACCATAATTACCCCATTTAGTTTCTATTTCTACTATTAAATCTTGTAATAACTGAAGCATATCACTTAATACTTCTTGGCTATTATCAGAATCAACACCATTAATATCTAAATAATTTTTTTGAATATTAATTTTGTCCATAAATAAGACTGAGAAATAAAGGTCTGGTATTGTTGTTTTATTTTGTACCCTTATAGTTGATGGTTGATCTAAGGTTAACCACATATAAGGGAAATCCATTTGTCTGCTAGTACCGATATCACTTGTTGGCCCATACCCAAAATCATTAATAAAATAATGTCTATCAGCGAAACTCTTAAATAAATCTACCAACTGGTTTAATGATATTATGTTAGTACTCATATTTTTCCTTTTTTACTTTCATTAATCTTAGCTCTTTGATAAAAATAGGCTATCCAATTCAAACAGCTAATGTAATTTTTTTTATATATCTTTGTATCGGTTGTATTTAACTCTTTTAATAATAAATGAACCATTTCCAACCATTTATATTTATCATCTAATTCTAATTCTTGGCGTAAATCATCGAATCTACTTTTTTGTTTTTTCTTATTTACACTTTTGGTAAAGATTCCTTCATACTGGTCCCTGATGAACTTACGCCATCTGAAAAAAAATTAAATATGTTATAAATCTTACCAATAGGAGCTTTCTTAAATAAATCAGCTCTTTCCATAAAATCAGTTTTAAATGTTTCTAGTTTACCATTCTCTTTTTTCTTTCTTAAAAATAAACATAATAATTTATCCATTACCTTGAATAAATTACCATCAGCACTATTAATAAGTGTTTCAATACTTATTACCTCACCCATAGTTAGTGATTCAAAGTCTTTCTTTAAAAAATAAGTCTCACCTTCTAATTCAATAGAATCAGCCAAATCACCTTGAATATCTGTTAAGGTAAATTCTAATACTTGTGCTATCTTTTCAAAGTCAGCTACAGGCATCATAAAAATTAAATCTTCAGGTATGTCTGAGAAGATATTAATCATCTTAACTGATATCTCATATTGGTTTAATGCCTTTCTATTGATATCAAATAACTGAGTGAATTGGCCTACAGTGACCTCATCCCAATTTTCTGGAATCATAAATTCCTTAGTTTCATCATCTAAATTTGTTACTATTTTTACCATAATCGTTTTTTTATTTATAAATATTATTTCATCTTATTTGTTTTTACATTATCTTAAATGGTTTAAATCCTTCCACTCGTTTCTTCTTCAATAACATCATTACTGCGTATCTTAAAGAATCTATTGCGTGGTTAAAAGCATCTATAGGTACATTGGTATTATTACCTTCCTTATCCAACTTCCAAATATATTTAGATAGTTCGTCTAGTAAATTCTTAGATCTTTTGGTTATGGATAATTTCTGCTCTTGTATTAATTCAATACCATAGTTAACAGAATCTCTACCTTTATCTGTTGCCATTATTTTAATACCATATCTTTTTAATTCAGCAATAGATTTAGGTTCAGCTGAATCAGCATAAATAATATTTCTATCAAAGCCATTATTTTTAATTAATTTGGCAATATCTGAATTAAGTAATCCTTTTTGATAGAATATTTCATCAGCTATAATTTCATCGTTCCATTTATAGATAGCAATTAAAGTTGATGGGTCATTGGTAAAACCAAAGTCCATTCCTAATCCTAATAATCTAGCTTCTTCAGGTATTTTATCTATTATCTTGTAATCATTGAAAATGGTACCTTGTAATTTACCTTCAAGTCCATCAAGGTATACTTTACACCAATTATTCCAATATTCACTACTTTTAGCCAATTCTCTTTTTGATTCTAAGAAGTCTATAACGTTCTGTGGCAAACCATTATTATCTTTATAGGTTAGGATAAGTAATTCTGAATTATCATCCTCTAAAACCTCTTTATTCCAAAAGTTATGACTTGGGTTATAATCAATAAAAATATCTTGATTAGTTCTCATCGCTAATTCTAAGTAAGCATCACGTTGTATGTTGTTAGCTTCATTAATATATAAAATATCTCTTCTAGCTCCTCTTAACTTATCTCCTTGGTCTGCTGAGAAGAATTCAATATAAGAACCATTTTGAAATCTATAAGTTGAATTAGTAGTATGCCATTGATTTTGATCAAATCTTTTTGTCGCTTTTAAGATATTAATAAAATCACGAATAGCACCTCTTCTAAGATGAGGTGTAGATTCAGCTACTACGGATACTGACAAATTGTCAGTCTTTAAACATTTATCTATTAGTATTGCTAGGATTGCTATTGTTTTACCAGCACTAGAACCTCCTTGTATTACTTTGATACGTTTTTTTAATTTCCTTATTTTGGATATCGCTTTAGTATACTGAAATTCCATTATTCTTCAAGTAAATCATCATCGGAAAACATAGGTGGCTCTTGTTTTACTGTATGATCTATTTTTTCAGCTTCATTATAACCTAACATTCTATTTAACATTTCTAATGCTTTTAATGCGTGTGGTGGCCAGTCTTCTATATTATCTTCCTTTATTTTTATTAGATCTTTAATGATATCTTCTTTTTTGATATCACATTGAATTTCGTGTTGTTCTTGTTTTTTATTTAATAAATCTTGTACCTCACCTTTTTTCAACAGTCTTTGGCCTTGTGAATAAGCAGTTTTTTCACTATAACCTGCTCTTATAGCGGCTTGTGTAGCATTCATATCAATTAGATATTCCTGAACAAATTTAAATTGTTTAGGTGTTAATTTCTTTTTTGCCATAACTTTTCTTTATTTCCAAATTTAATGCTCTTATCCAAGCATTATCCAAAACCAATTGGTCCTTTGGTTTATCTATCTTATCACGCTTTTGATACCCCATTGCTTTTACATTCTTTACAGACCTTACGTCTTTTATCTTCCAATTCGATATTACAAATCTGACATCTTTTAACCTTATATTCTACACTTGTATTTTGATTAACATTTGTATACCAGTTACTAAGTTGTTTCATACCGAATTTAATCTGTGCTTTACAATGAGCACATATAGCAATTCTTTTATCTACGTGTTCTTTTAAAATTGTAACCAATGATCTAACATCAGTTTTAGTTGTTTTTCTCAAACTCAATAATCTTTCGATTTCATCTTTTAATTCTTGTTCCATATTTTATTTATTTAAGTATTGTTGATATTCTGGTAATTTCCAGGATGCTGACCAGTTCTTACTTCCAACCATATGTTGTGGTGGTCTTTTTAATTTTCCTTTTGAGTCTATATAGGCCTCAGGTATAACAGGTGTTTTTGTTCCGTCTGGGTATACATATCCAAATGGTATTTTAAGTTTGGGTAATCCTTTCTTTAATACCTCTGTTGGTTTTATATGGCCATTAGAATCTCTTTCTTGTATTAATACTGTATCTTTTCTTGGTATTTTTATTGCCTTACTAGGATTCATTGGTCTAGGATACCTACTAGTAGTTACTACGGCAAAGCCATTTATATTTAATATTGTTAATACTTCATTTCCACATCTAATTGGTTGATAGGTTATTTTTTTAAAGAACCTAGGTGTTGGTATGAAGTTATTTATTACCTTTGGTTTACATACTGAATTGTTACAGCTATATCTAACAACTTTTTTTTTAGTAGTGCCACCAATATTATTATTGATGATTATTTCATTACAACAAGTATTCCCACTTAATGCTTTCGATAATTCTTCGAATTGTACGTTTAATTTGTACAAGCCATTTGATATGCCTTCTATACCACATAATAAACCATTATCATCCAAACAGATCTTTTTAAAGAAATCATATTGACTATTAATTCCATTACTCATTTTTCGTTTTTTTATATTAATAAATATTAAACACTTATTTTTGTTTTAATTTTTGGTTATAAGCAAAAAAAAG
>JGI10211J34971_10001056_pt1 | contig 22963 bp, 20 predicted proteins | sample Etolagsediment_FD_34971 | JGI IMG/M metagenome (IMG submission 34971)
CCGGTTAACGTCGAGCGCGCTGCCACCAGATCGGCCGGGGTGCCTTCGAAGACGATCCGTCCGCCGTCGTGTCCCGCGCCCGGACCAAGGTCGATAATCCAGTCTGCGTGCGCCATGACCGCCAGGTGGTGCTCGATGACGATCACCGACTTCCCGGAATCGACTAACCGATCCAGAAGAGCAAGAAGGTGCTCGACGTCGGCGAGGTGGAGCCCGGAGGTCGGCTCGTCAAGGATGTATACGTCGCCCTTCCCCGCCATCTGCACCGCCAGCTTGAGTCGCTGCCGCTCACCGCCGGAGAGCGTGGGAAGCGGTTGGCCGAGGGTGAGATACCCGAGTCCGACGTCGGCGAGGCGTTCGAGGATGCGGTGCGCCGCGGGTGTGCGCGCCTCTCCGGCACCGAAGAAGCCGACCGCTTCATCGACCGCCAGNTCGAGCACCTCGGCGATGNTNAGCCCGCCGAGCCGGTAGTCCAGCACCGCCGGCTGAAAGCGCTTTCCGCCGCACTCCTCGCAGACGGTGGCGACGGTGGCCATCATCCCCAGGTCGGTGTAGATGACACCGGCGCCGTTACAGGTGGGGCAGGCGCCCTCGGAGTTGGCGCTGAACAGCGCCGCTTTCACGCCGTTTGCCTTTGCAAACGCCGTACGGATCGGGTCGAGCAGTCCGGTGTAGGTCGCCGGGTTGCTCCGTCGCGAGCCGCGAATCGCGAGCTGGTCAACCGACACCACTCCATCCCGGCCCGACACCGAGCCGCGGATCAGGGAGCTCTTTCCCGATCCGGCCACGCCGGTAACCGCTACCAGCACGCCGAGCGGAATGTCGACATCAACGTTCTGCAGGTTATTCGTCTCTGCGCCGCGTATTTCCAGCACTCCCGCCGGGGTGCGGACCGTCGGCTTCAGGGAGACCCGGTCGTCCAGGTGCCGCCCGGTCAGCGTCCCGCTCGCGCGCAGCCCTACCACAGTACCCTCAAAGACCACCTCGCCACCGGATGTGCCGGCGCCCGGGCCAAGGTCGACGACGTGGTCGGCAATCGTGATCGCCTCCGGCTTGTGCTCGACGACGAGAACGGTGTTGCCTTTATCGCGCAACCGCAGCAGCAGATCGTTCATCCTCGCGATGTCATGAGGGTGCAGGCCAATCGTCGGCTCGTCAAAGACGTAGGTCACGTCGGTAAGGGACGACCCGAGATGCCGGATCATCTTGACGCGCTGCGACTCGCCGCCCGAGAGCGTTCCCGACGGGCGGTCGAGCGAGAGATAGCCGAGCCCGATCTCGACAAACGACTCGAGGGTGTGCCGCAGCGCCGTGAGCAACGGCGCCACCGACGGCTCGTCGACGGCTCGGCTCCACTCGGCCAGGTCGCTGATCTGCATCGCACACGCATCGGCAATGTTGATTCCGTTTACCTTGGAGGATCGCGCGGCTTCGCTGAGTCGCGTGCCGCCGCAATCCGGACACGGGGTAAAGGTGACCGCCCGCTCAACGAACGCCCGTATGTGCGGTTGCATCGACTCCACGTCCCTGGAGAGGAACGACTTCCGGACGCGCGGAATCAGCCCCTCGTAGGTCATGTTGATGCCGCTGATCTTCACCTTGGTCGGTTCGCGGTGAAGAAAGTCGTGCAGCTCGGTTTTGGTGTAGTCGCGAATTGGTTTGTCCGGGTCGAGGAAACCCGACTCGGTGATCATCCGCACCGACCATCCGCCCGCCTTGTATCCGGGGATGGTGATCGCGCCCTCTGCAAGCGATTTGGAATCGTCAAAAAGCTGGGTAAGGTCGATATCGGTGACCGCGCCCATACCCTCACAGCGGGGACACATACCGCCGGTTACGGTGAACGAACGCTTCTCGGTCTTTCCCCCGCCCTTCGAGGTGGAGATCTGCCCAACCCCGTGGACCGAGGGAACGTTGAAGGAGAACGCGTTCGGGGAGCCGACGTGCGGCCGCCCGAGCCGGCTGAAGAGAATTCGCAGCATCGCGTTGACGTCGGTGGCGGTGCCGACCGTCGAGCGGGCGTTGGCGCCCATCCGTTCCTGATCAACGATAATGGCCGTCGTCAATCCCTCGAGTACGTCGACCTCGGGCCGGGAAAGCGTCGGCATAAACCCTTGCAGAAACGCGCTGTACGTCTCGTTGATCATCCGCTGCGACTCCGCGGCGATCGTGTCAAAAACCAGCGAGCTCTTACCCGAGCCGGAGACGCCGGTGAACACCGTCAGCCGGCGCTTCGGAATCTCGATGCTGATGCCTTTGAGGTTATTCTCTCGTGCGCCCTGCACCCGGATCATATCGTGGCTGTCGGCGGGGTAACCACTCATTTTCGGTGACCTCCGAGGATATCATCCAGGTCCCCAAGCATCTCACGCCGCCACCCGCGGGTGAGGACTGAACCTGCCGCTTCTTTGAACCGCACAAGGTCCTCCACGGCGGATTTTGTGGCGACGATTGCAGGGCTGACCGAGTATTCGCCGCACCGTTTCTCGATATGCCGCAGAAGCTTCGTTACGCGCGCTTTTCGTTCACCCGCGTCCGGGCCGGGCGGCGGNAGTCGNTTCAGACGCGCCAATTCAGCGTCGTCGGCNTCCGGTTCGCGCATCGCGCGTATCGTATTCACGTGTTCGGNCGAAAGCCAGTCGGTATCGGAGTCGTCCATAATGCGCTCCAGGTCGTGGGGGCGTACCGAACGTTTCCCGCCTCGCGCACGCGGTATTTTCATCGATCTGCTCCAGTCCAGAAGTCGAAGCGCCAGGAGCATCCGGTCCCGGGAGTCGCGATAATTGTCGAGAAATCGCCACTCAGCAGCATCATCAACCGAAAAGCCGGCGTTTTTTTCTACGACGCGGCGCGATTCCTCCCGCGCCCATTGCGCTTTGGGCGTGTGAGCAATCTGTGCGTCGAACCGAGCGACAATCTCGCGCAAGTAGATGACATCCGCGGCGGCGTACCGGATCTGCGCCTGGGAGAGGGGACGCGCGCCCCAGTCGGAGCGTTGCTGCCCCTTGCTCAACGTGATACCGAGTATCGAATCGAGCAGAGCTGCAAGCCCGATCGGATAGTGGAAACCGCAGAANGCGGCGTAAACCTGCGTGTCGAGCGCGCCGCCCACCTCGGCTCCGTACTGGCGGGCAATCATTCGCGCGTCGTCCTGCCCGGAATGAAACACCTTGGTGTACCTCGCATCCGCAAGCCACTCGAGTACGGGATCCAGATTTTGGATCGAGAGCGGATCCAGCAGCGTCACGTGTTTTTCCGTGGCAAACTGCATCAGGAGAACACGCGTCGTGTCGCTGCTGAACTCCATGTCTGCAGCGACAATCGGTTCGTGCCGAAGTTCGTCAAGAAAGCGCGGAATCTCACGGTCTGAGTCGAGGATCGTCACCGGGAGTGATGCGGACGGGGTAACAGGCATAGAGCCAAAGGATAGAACGAAACGGCGTCGAGCTGATACTCCTTGAAGAGCGGTTTTCGCACACCCACGATTGAATCAGTCCCTGCCGCCCCGCCCCAGAAACCGGGCCACAATCGGCACAACGGCATCCGGATTCTCGTAGACCGAGACGTGGCCGGTAGTATCCAGCGGAAAAAACTCGGCGCGGGGTACAGCCGCGAGCACCAGTTCGCTCTGTTCAAACGGGATCACCGCGTCGTTCCGCCCCCATATGAGGCAAACCGGCACGTCTTTTTCACCCAGAGCGGAGTATTCGCCCGGAATATTCGAGAAGGGCATATACCGCAGGGTAGAGAGGATTGCCCGGCCGAATCCGCGATAGGCGAACTGGCGTTCGAAGTTTTGTTGAAACTCAGGGTATTCGTTGTATCGGGAGAGGTTGGACGCGTTCCGCCCTTTCAGGACCGCATCGCCGGCAAGCACAAAGATGTAGTCACCGATGATCGGAATCTTGACCAGTCTGGCGGTGAGCGCCTCCTCCAGAGGGAATCCCGCCGGCGAGATGAGGACGAGATTCTTCACCCGTTCGGGACGGCGGTTGGTGAAGGTTACCGAAATGGCGCCACCCATCGAGAGTCCCACCAGGTTCACCGGACCCTCAAGTTCCATCGCATCGAGGAACTCCCGAAGCTGCGTATCAAAAAGATCCGGCGTATATCGTCCCTGAACGTGGTCCGAGAAGCCCCGGCCGAAGTGGTTGTACCGGTACACGCGGAATCCTGCATCGGTCAGCCCCGGAATTACCGGGTCCCAGCAGAAGTAGGGAACGCTGAATCCCGAGACAAGCACCAGCGGTTCACCGTCGGCAGGACCGGCAACGGTATATTCCGTCACCCCGGCTGAGAGCCGGACGAAAGACGATTCCGGCGCTTCCGCTTCACGAATATCGTCAGTCAGCAACGGTTTGTGAACCAGGAGTGCTCCATACGCCACACCCAGAAACGCAATCAAGCCAAGGAACACACCGAGGATTCGAGATCCCTGTCGGCGGTTTTTCCGGTTCTGATTTCGCGTCATACGTTTACCTCCCGTTCGCCTCAACCGGAATCACGACGATTTCGGCAATACACGTATCGTCGTAACGGGTTCCGGCGTACACATCCTCGATAGTGACCGAAAGCTCGCTCATACGAACCGGTTCGGGGAAACGGTAATACTGCATTTCCATCGTTTCATCCAAATCCCAGATAACTTCGCGATACGGCCGCGATGAATCGATAATGGAGTACAGATCAAGCACCGCTCGTTTCACGCGATTGTTCGCGGAGTACAGCTCGCTGTTTGCCGCGTATCCATTGATCATTCCCACGGCGGCGATCTCATATACTCCTTCGAGTTTTCCGCCGCCGATCGAGGACGAGAGCTCCAGCCGGAGAGTCGAACCAATCCCCGCGCCCTCGTCACCTTCGACCCAGGAGGTCGTTGGATCGTTATCCAGTACGTTTTCCGGTGCGTAGCTGAATCGGGTGTCCATCAGCTCGGAATTCGAAGTGACCCACCGGACGACGGGAGGAGGCATGGTGATCTCTATATCAAAATCGGGCTCCAGATCGGTCAGAACGATCTCCATACCGTCATCAATTGCCCCGGTTGGCCGGGGCTCTATCGAAATCCCGCCAAAATAGTACGGACTATCGCCTTCATCGGGATGAAACGTCACCTTTCGTGGCGAAAGCTCTTCCGGCCTCCGCGCAAAGTGCACCCGGACCGTGACTGAATCAATACGTCCCCGCCAGTACGCGCCGGTCGAAAGGATATATTTCGCCGTCTCCTCGGTCATATCATAGTTGATCATATAGCGCTGGCTGTACCGGTTCTCAATTACCCGAGTCGCACCGGCGGCAAAAACGGTATCGAAACACTCGAAGTAGTAATCGGGAGCGCTCCCGGAACCCCACGGCTTGTCCGATTCGCGCGAGATCTTCCGGTATATTTCCTGTTCCTCGCCGTCCACCCACGCACGAAAATCGGGTATCGAGACGCCGTACATCCAGTCCGACTCATTCGGAAATCCCATCGTGATCCCGGTCTCGGGTCCGGTATTGGTGAAACGGTATTCGACTTCGACCCGGTAGTCGATTCTCCCGAGATAGATGTCGATTTCCTCTGAAACGAGTTCGATGAACTCTTCGTGATAGGGGACGATGGTCCCACCCTGGGTGGGAACCACCGGAGCGTCGTCGGCAGATGCGGATAACGAGGCGGTAATTACAAGCACCGAAGCAACACATCGGATTGTACCGTGCTTCGTCATACCACCAGTATACACGCTATGCGCGGCGTTTCACCATTCCGGCAGTCGCCCGCGATTTCATCGGTGTCCACGGAAATCAGTGCCGGCTACTTTGTTCCGATTTTCTGAACTGCATCATTGTAGATTTCAAATATCGCCTGGACGGGTACCGGCTCCGATGGCGTTGTCCGGCGAATGAACTTATTCGCACGATTGCGGACGTTGTAGAAGTAATCCGTGATATTCACGAACGGCCGATGTTCCCCGTCATTTTGGAAGCGGCCGCGGGAGCCGTTGGCCCGCTCCGGCGCCGTCATATTTCTTGCCGCATAAAAATAGTCCGGGAATCCGGCTGTCGTAAGCACCTGCGTATCGATTCGCGTGAGTATATCCATGACGAACGCTTCCGCCGACGGATCGGAAAGGAGGTCTTCAATCTCCCAAAGGAGGTAATTCAGGTGTGCGTACACCAGCGCAAGCGTATCCGAGGCATCCGATAATACCGGCTTCCCGGTACGACCGCGACGATTTCCACCCGTGTCTGCATCGCGAGCGAATACGGCACTGCGGTCAAGATAGGTGTCGTAGGTGCGCCGGCTCTTTTCGTCCTTGAGAACCGAATACGCGCTGTACACGATACGAAAGAGNATCGCGGACTCGATACTGGAGTTATTCACATCGGGATGATGCTTCCGGGCTTTCTCGCGAAAGGCGGATTTGATCGATTCCGGCGTCGCCGATCGATCTACGCCAAGTATCTCGTAATAACTCGCGTTCATACGCTCACCTGACCTGAGTATATCCGAATTCGTCGAACCGGATGGCCGCCGGTGCCAAATCTCTATACTTTTAGAGAGCAATGGCTATAACGACTTTACGGGTAATTACGAGTATTGGCGCGTTTGCGGGCGCAGCAGTGGCAATGGAGTGGGTCGCACGGATGATGCACAAGTACGTGATGCACGGTACCGGCTGGTGTCTGCACTACGATCATCACAACAAAAAGCGCGGCATCTTCGAGAAGAACGATCTCTATTTCTTTTTCTTCGCGGGACTCTCGTTCGTGCTCATCTACTTCGGGCTGCGGGCTGGCTGGATCGAAATGGCGGCAGCGGGATTTGGCGTGGCGCTCTATGGAATCGGCTATGTGCTTTTCCACGACATCATGTTTCACCACCGCGTGAAGTGGCTGAAAATCAAACCGAACCACCCCTATCTCAAGAGGATCATCAACGCCCACCGGATGCACCACGCGACGGTAATGCGGGGCGGAGCGGTAAGTTTCAGTTTTCTGTGGGCTCCCAGATTCTACTCACCGGAAAACCAGGAAGAGGTCAACAAAAAAATGGCGGAGATCAGGGAGATCCAGCTTGCACTCAAGCGTCGCGTGAAGGAACGGGCCGAAGAGTTTGCCGCGAGAGAGGCGTTGGCAACCGAAGCGGAAGCGTCGATCATGCGGGATACCGATCCTGGAAATCAATTGTGACTCAGCCTTGTTCGAGCTCGAATCAGCGGGTGAGATCTGCCTGAAGATCGAAGATGAGAGCGGGAAGCGCTTCACAGACGCCGGATCCATGCCAGGCGTCTACGCTCGTTCGCGCACAAAGACCCGCTCGGTTTCGCAGGAAAGGTCGGGAGCCAGAGCGTACCCCTCTTCGTGGAAACCATCGATCTGACCGGGGCTGACAATGCGGGATCGAACGATCCACCGCGCCATGAGCCCGCGGGCACGTTTTGCATATACGCCGACGATTTTCCGTGCATCGCCGTTTTGTTCCTTGAAGGTGGCAGTCACTACGCGGCCTTTTAACCCGGGATGCGTTAAAAGGCGCGCGTATTCGCCCGACGCCAGATTGAGTACGACGCCCCCGCGATCCGGCAAGCTCCCGCCGAGTTCCGCGGCAATCCTCGATCCTACGGCGTCTCGCCAGGCGTGGAAGACGGTCGGGCCGTACGGATTTTCCAGTCGCGTCTGTACATCCAGACGGTATGGTTCAATCAGATCCATCGGCCGAAGGAGACCATACAACCCCGAGAAGATGCGCAGGCGATTGCCCGCCCACCGAAGGTCAGCTGCCGAAAGGGTACGCGCGTCGAACGCACGGAACGCTTCGCCCCGGAGTACCTGAATAGCGGGAAGCGCGCCCGACCCGCCGAGCGCTCCACGCCACACATGAATCCTCCGGCGGGTTTCCGCGGCAATCTCGTCACTCACGCGGAAAAGGGCTTTGATCTGAACCTCGTCCAGCGACCGCAGGAGCCGTACCAGGTCCGCCGAACGTTCCAGAAAAACCGGATCCGTTCCCGGAACACCGAGGCGGCTCTGTTCCGCCTCAACGCCGGGGAACGTATCATCCTCGAATGACTGCGTCTTTGCCGGTGACAGAATGATGATCACAGAGCGTACGATTCCCGTCAGCTCGTGAACAGATATGCGGTATAACCGAGAAAAGCAGAAACGAAAACAACACCTTCCCATCGCTCGATTTTTCGTCCGCGACCGGTAAAAATAAACACGAATAAAGCGAGACTCGCGATGACGTTCATCAACAGATCGATATTCGCGCCGGAAGGTACTGTCACCGGTCTGATGATCGCAGAAGTCCCGAATATGAAGAACGCGTTGAAGATATTCGAACCAACGATATTTCCGATCGCGATATCGACGTTTCGTTTGATCGCCGCCGTGACTGATGTTGCCAGTTCGGGTAAAGACGTTCCCATAGCGACGACTGTCAGTGCGATGATACGTTCAGGCACACCGAAAGCCGCGGCCAGAACAGATGCAGACCGGACGATGATCTGCCCGCCGACAACAAGCAGTACCAAACCAATACCAATCATGCCAATACAAACCGACGTATTCCGATCCTTGATTTCGATCGATTCGTCGGTGGTTCCCGTTCTCAGCAAGTGGGCGTTGTAACTGATAAAAACCAGGAAAAAAAGAATCATTACGATACCGTCTACTCGAGAAATCACTGAATCGGCGCGACCGTCGATCAACCGATCATTCGCGACAACAAAAACCAGAATCGCAGACAATACGCTCAGTGGTACTTCTATCCATGTCGTGCTCGTTTTCACCGAAAGTGGAACGATTATTGCCGCAATTCCGCCGATGACGAGAACGTTGAAGATATTGCTCCCGACGATGTTGCCGAATACGATCTCCGAACGATTCTGGATTGCCGCAACCGTGTTGACGAACAGCTCAGGTGACGAGGTGCCGAACGCGACGATGGTCAATCCGACTACGATCGATGGAATATTGAACCGTTTTGCCAACGAAGACGATCCATCAACGAGCAAAACAGAACCGTAAACAAGCGGTACGAATCCGGCTACCAGGACTACTATTTGAATCATCGCGGCAAGTATAGTCTTTAAGAGTATCAATCAATAGTCGTGATTAAGATTTCACTATTCGAATCGAAATCGCCGCCATCGATCTCAGGACAGTGTCCGAAAGCTTGTGTACGGAATAGTCGTAACTCGTTTTCCCGGGAAGCGAAGGAGAAAAACAATTTTACCGAAAGGCGATTGGACGAACAAATCGATATCCGGCAGGGAAATACCGCTGCGCCCGTACACACGCTGTGTGACACTATACCAGGACGCTGAACTGAGATGACACGCGAGGTCAGAACAGATATCCTTGGACCAGGAGCGAAGTCGATAGTGGCGCGACTAAAGCGAGAAATCGGGGCATTCGGCGTATTCAGCATCGCGACCGGATCCATGATCAGCTCGGGTATTTTCATACTCCCTGGACTCGCGTTTTCCATGGTGGGACCGGGGCTGTTTCTTTCCTACCTGATCGCGGGCGTTCTCGGTCTTATCGGCATTTTGAGTATGATTGAACTCGCTACGGCCATGCCGAAGGCCGGTGGCGACTACTACTACGTCAACAAGTCATTCGGGCCGTTTGTCGGGTCAATCTCGGGGTTTCTGGGTTGGTTCGCACTCTCGTTTAAAAGTTCGTTTGCGATCTTCGGTATTGCCGAGATCGTATTTGCGTACACGGGCTTTAATACGCTGGTGAGTGGTTTAATCCTGTGTACGCTCTTCGTCATGCTCAACATCCTTGGCACCAAGGAGGCGACGTCACTCCAGGTGGTGTTGGTAGTCGGTCTTCTTGCACTGATGGTCGTATACGTAGTCTCAGGCATCCCTAGAATGAACGCCGGCAACTTCGTAAAAATAGCCGATACCAACCTTAACACCATCTTCGTCACCTCCGGGTTTATTTTCATCTCCTTCGGCGGACTGCTCAAGGTCGCGAATATTTCCGAAGAGGTGAACAATCCGCAAAAGAATCTTCCGTTGGGGATGGTCGGTTCCGTTGTGGTGGTCACCGTGTTGTACGTATCGATGGTCCTTGTAATGACTGGGACTTTAGAACCCGGAAGCTTCGCGGAGAGCCTCACTCCGGTTGCCGATTCGGCAAAAATCACGCTGGGGCCGGCCGGGTATTACATCGTCCTCGTTGCGTCGTTTCTCGCATTCTTCACGACGGCGAACGCCGGTGTTATGGCTGCATCCCGCTACCCTCTGGCATTGAGCCACGATCGGTTGGTTCCCGCGATGTTCGGGCGCGTTCATCGGAAAACCGGCACGCCTACGGTCGCAATACTCGTTACCGGCGTTTTGATCGGACTCTCGCAATTACTGCCGTTGGAAACGTTGGTTAAGGCCGCCTCCACGGTAGTATTGAGTGCGTACGTACTAACCAATCTCTCGGTAATCGTCTTGCGCGAAAGCAAAATCACGAACTATTCCCCCAGCTTCAAGGCGCCTCTTTATCCATGGCTGCAGATAGCCGCCATCCTCCTGTTTACGTTTTTTATCATCGACTTGGGGCTATCCGCGGTGGAGATCAGTATCACTATCGTCCTGATAGGTGTGTTCGTATACCTCGCATACGGCAGACGGCGCGCGAAGAAGGAATCCGCCCTTCTCCACCTCATGCGGAGGATCGCCGACCGACAGCTGATCAACGCCACGTTGGAGGACGAACTCAGAGAGATCATTATCGATCGCGACGACATCGAACAGGACAGCTTCGATCGCCTGCTGAAAAAAGCGAGTTTCGTCGACCTTGAGGGACAATACGATTTCGTCACCTTCCTCCAGCTGGTTTGTCGGGATATCGGGAATGAAGTCGGTATGCCGACAAATGAGATCCAGAAGCGATTCGAGGAGCGGCAAGCCCAGACGGACACAGCGCTGACCCAGTTCCTCGCCGTTCCTCACATCATTATCGAGGGGACGGACACGATGTTTTTACACGTTGTCCGGGCGAGGGACGGGATCCGATTCTCCGAGGGGCACGATGCGGTGAAGGCGATCTTTCTCCTCGGCGGTACGAAAGACGTACGGGTCCTCCATCTCAAGACGATTGCAGCTATCGCCTCAATCATCAGCGAGGACGATTTTGAGAGGCGTTGGATGGCTGCCGACCGTCCCATTGACCTGAAGAACCTCCTGCTCGTTAACCGGCGCAGGCGATACCCCTAAGAGGGTGCGGACACTTTGAGGCTCTACGCGTTCAACCGAGTGAATACGACCTGGACTCCACTCGTATCGGTACTACTCACCGCGGCAGCGGTCGTTCCGGCACTCCAATCCGGGAACGCCGTCCCGACCACCGCGTTATTGTCGACCGCGGTCCTTCCCGTCGCCACCGTCGCATCGATCGTTCTGTTTGGCATCGGCGTTTTTCTGGCAGGAGCCGGAGAGGATCGATCCGTCTCGCCGATCGCGTTGCTGCGCGGGCTCGTCGTCCGTCCCGCCAACGCGGTAACGCTGCTTCGGTTCGCCTTGATTGCCGCTGCCGTATTGACGGTACACCGCACCCCCGGGGGCGCGGCTATTCTCGTAGCCGTCGGCTTCGGAACCGACTTCGTCGACGGCGCCCTCGCCCGGCGTGAAGCGAATCACAGTGAGGCGAACCGGCACGACAACTCGGTAACCGCCGTTCCGGTCCCCGTCGCACGGCGGATCGGTCCCTGGCTCGACGCCGAAAGCGACGCACTGGCACTCTACCTCGCCGGGGTTGCGAGCTGGGTACTCGGGTGGGCTCCATGGATCATGCTCGTTCCCGTAACGGCGCGATACTTCTTCGGGGCGTTTTTCTCCCTGGTTCCGATAGCGCCGGACTTCCCCGGCTGGTATCGCTGGTACTCCAAGAGCGCCGCCGCCATCCTGCAGATGACGGTGGTTCTGGTGTGGATCACCGGCGGGTTCGGCCTCACCGGCATCGCGTCTGCCACCCGCACCGCAGTGCTTCCCGGAGCGGCGGTGATCATCGGGATCAGCTTTCTCCTGGAGACGCTCTTTCGGTTCCGGAAGTTTTCCCTGCTCTTCCCTCCACCGCTCCGCCGCGGTCTTGTTACGTCATACCTCGTCTACTACACGATTCCCTTTCGCGCCGGACGAGCTGCGCAATTCTACCGGCAGATTGTTTCGCCGGAGTCTCTCGTCTTTGACATCGGCGCCCATATCGGAAACCGCATTCGGTGCTTCGACTCCATCGGGGCAAGAACGATCGCTTTTGAGCCCCAACCTGCATGCACACCGATCCTCCGTCACTGGTTCGGTAGCCGCGACGGGGTAACGCTCACGTTTCGCGCCGTCGGTTCAGAACCGGGCAGCCTCCCGGTCTGGGTCTCCCCGGAGCACCCTACCCTCTCCTCGGTAGATCCTGAATGGGTGCGCGCGATGGGCGCTCATCCCCGTTTCAGGGGAATTCGGTGGATTCCCGATTCGGCGGTACCGGTTACTACGCTCGACGATGCGATTACCGAATATGGCGTGCCCGATTTCATCAAGATCGACGTGGAGGGGTTCGAGGAAGCTGTTCTCGAGGGATTGCACCACACGGTACGGGCGCTCAGCTTTGAATACCTTCCCATGGCAACCGATCGCGCCGAGCGCTGCCTCAACCGCATTGAGAGCCTCGCTCCCGGCGGCTACCGATACAACATTTCCAGAGGGGAGTCCTATCGGTTCCTCTATCGTGAATGGACCGACTATTCGGGAATCCTGCGCTTTCTGGGCGGGTTGCACGATGACGATCAGAGCGGAGACATCTATGCCCGGCAGATTTCCGATGCGTAAGACGTTCCTCGTATTTGCTGCAGCGGCGGCCTTCCAGCTCCTGTTTGCAGGCTTCCGGCTGTCCGGCCTTCCCGGGCTTCCGGGTTGGCACTTCTTTCTTCCCCTTGGTGAGCTGCTATCAGCGGCCGGGCTGGTCGCAGCCGGGCCGGCAGCAGCTGAGCCGCCCACGACGCCGGGGAAACATCGAGCCACGCAGCGGGCAATTCGGTGGATCACCGCGCCCGTGCTGGCGGCGCTGCTCACCTACAATGTCGGCGAGTTGTTCTATCGCTACTTCTACATGAGCCGGTTCCGGCCCGCGTCAGACCTCCTCCTCATTCCGGGTCTGACTCGCATGCTTCTTCCGTCGGTTCCCGTACCGGATGCTCTACTGGGAGTGCTCTCCATTCTGTTCAGCGTGGGCCTTGCCCTCGTCGCCGGATACCTGCTCGTGATAATCCTTCAGCGTACGGTAGTTGCCGCCGGGTGGATTGCAACGCCTGCCGTGTCCGCCGGTCTGGTAATTGCCGGCGTCATCATGATGGCGATACTGCCACAGCAGTCGCCGGCGGTTGTGGTGGCGTCTCAGGTCTTTGACGGGATGGCGGCTGATAGGACCGGATCGTCCACCAACCGACCCTCGGATTCCCCGGCGGCTTCACGCCCCGCTACGCCCTCCGCAGCAATAGACGAGCCGGACATTCATCTCCTCGTGATAGAATCCTACGGATCCACCCTGCTCGAAGTGGATGAGTACCGCGAGGCGCTGCTTCTTATCTACGACGAACTGGAAGATGAGCTGGCGACCGGTGGGTATGCAGTCTATTCGACTCTGCTTCGCTCCCCGGCATTCGGAGGTCGAAGCTGGCTCGCCGATGCCACGTTGCTCACGGGCATCTACATTCGCGACCAGAAGGCGTATGACGACATCGTCAAAGCACGGGAACCCGCCCTTCTCCTGCGGGAACTGGCATCGCGGGACTACTTTCGCATTTACGCCGCCCCGGGAACGAGGGAAGCGCCGGAAGAGTGGCGCCAAGCGTACCCCTTCGACCGCTACCTGCTCCGGTACGACTTCGGCTATGAAGGACCCTTCCTCTCCCTCGGGGCGATGTCGGATCAGTATCTGTTGCACGTAGTTGCCGAGCAACACCTCAGCCCCGAACGTCCGGACTTCGTCCTCGCTCTTCTGGTGAGTTCACACGTCCCCTTCGAGGTAATCCCCGTGTACCGGGAGGAGTGGTCCTTTCCCGGTCGTGGGAAAGAGTACGAAGCGGGTGATCTTCAGTTCTTCGATAACGACTGGCTTTCGGGTAACGAGCTCGCTGAAGGGTATCTTGCCGGAATCGACTATTCGCTGCGGACTGCCGTCGGGTACACGACGGATCGTATAGGAGAACCGGGCATCATCGTTGTAGTCGGCGACCACCAGCCGCGGAAGCCGGTAAGCCATTCAGTCGCGGGATACGCCGTGCCGCTCCACGTCTTCATTCCCGCGGCGTATCGGGGTGAAGTGATAGACGCGATTCTCTCCGGTCGCGGCTTCGTACCGGGCTTTCGGCCCGCCATGCCGGTACCGGGGAAGGCGCTCTGGGAATCGGAAGAGAGCCTGCCGGGACTCGACATAATTCCGGAGCTGATCATCGACCTGCTGCCTTAACGCCGTTCAGACCGATACCGAAGGGCAACCGGCGTGAGCGCCGCCAGGATCGCCACGAACGCCACGATGAAAACGGGCATGTGGAGGCGGGAGAGAAATACCTGAATCCAGACCCCCGATAGAAGGTATACGATCGGAACGCCGAATCCGGAAATTGCCTCGCCGACGCTCAGGACACGCGATCGAAGCGCTTCCGGTGTTTGCCGCTGTACGTAGCCCAAACCGTTCACGTACGTCCAGCCGATAGCCCCCCCTCCCGCCAGCGATGCGAGCAGGGCAACGCCGGCTCGGACTGCAACCGGCAGCACTGCCCCGCCCCCGATAAAGAAGAGGAGTGTCCCCAGGATGCCAAGCGCGCAGGAGAAAAGGATGTATCCCCTGACGTCCGAGCCTCGCGATTTCCCGTCGCCATGCAGGAGAAAACCGGTGATGCCGCCGCCGAGCATGCCCGCCATCAGCAGACCCACCCACGTCGTTGAAAGTCCCAGAGGTCCGGTCACGGCAAAGGGGATCACCAGAACCACCGGGGGAGTCAGGATCGTCAACACCGTATACGAGAGGAGAGCAGCCGTCACGTCGTGATGGGAGAGGAGAAACGACACGCCTTCCCGCAGTTCCGCGCCAACATCACCGTGCCGATTTTCGCGCCCCGCCACCGCGCCCGATCCATTGACCTTGATGAACAGTTCCGACAGCGCCGAAAGAAGGTAGGTGGCACCGTTCACGATAAACACGAATGCCGCCCCGAAGAGCGCAAAGACGATTCCGCCGACTGCCGTTCCCGTGATATTCGCAACCTGGGACGATGCGACCCGTGTTCCGTTTGCCCTTGAGAGGCGCTGTTCATCGACAATAGATGGAACAAGCGCCAGGACCGCCGGTTGAAAGAGGGCGTTACCCGCCCCTACTGCGAGCGCAGAGAGAATCACCACCGCAGCCGATACGGGAAACCCGAGCAGAAAGACGATACCGAGAGCGATCATTACTCCTCCCCGCAGCAGGTCCATGACTACCATGATCATCACACGGGAATACCGATCGGCGAGCACACCGCCAAGCGGCGCCAGAACAGCCGACGGAAAGAGCGCCGCGAACTGCAGCGTCCCGAGCACGAAGGCGTTCTCCGTCGTCTCCGTCAGAATGAGAAGAACCGAAACGAGATACACACCGTTCCCGAAGACTGATACCGCGTTTCCGACCACCAGGAGAAGAAAATTCACTATCTTTACCATGTCACTCTATGGCTACCGATGTCGAGCGCTACTACGACGCGAATACCCGCCGCTTTCTCCGTTTCGGAAAGGGGGGCGGAGTAGGCACAATCCACCGCGCCGTCTGGGCTCCCGGTGTTGCGAACCAGAGGGAGGCACTCCACTACATCCACACGCAGCTGGAGACTGAGTTCCGGCGCCGGAGAGCGAAAGACGGCTACATCCTGGATCTCGGGTGTGGTACCGGAGCGAGCATGGCGTGGCTCGCATCCAGGTTGCCGTACCGATTCACGGGCATCACCATCAGCCCGGTACAGGCGGAAATCGGCCGGCAACGATTTTCATCGGCCTACGGCGATCGTCTCTCCATTGAAGTGGGGGATTTCGCCGCGGCACCCTTTTATGAACGGGTTCGCTCATCCGCCAACGCCTCCGCCGGCGCCTCCGGCATCTACATGATCGAGTCGCTGGCCCACGCCAACGATCCGGGCGAAGTGATCAGACTGGCCGGCTCGGCTGCGCGACCGGGCGCCCTCTTCGCCGTCTGTGACGACATCGTGGAGGATGATTTTCCGAACGACAGGAGAGAGACGCTGCAGCGGTATCTTGATGGATGGCACATCGGGAGCGTGATTACCCCTTCCACAATTCAGGCGTATGCCGACGCAGCGGGGTTTTCCCTGGTCGCGAATCACGACCTGACGCGCTATACCGCGATGAACCGACCGCGGGATCGTCTGGCTCGCCTTCTGCTGAAACTCCCGCATCGCCCGCGCTCATCGAGTCCATGGTGGGATAACCTCATCGGCGGAACGGCACTCCAGGATCTGGAGTTGAAGGGACACCTCCGCTACCGACTCATCCTCTTTGAGAAACGCTGACGGCGGGCGCGCAGGACGTTCGCTACGGGTTATCCGTTCGGCAAAGGCGTTCCAGAAATCGAACGGCGCCGTTCATCGACTCACTCCACGTGGGAAACTCTGCCGCCCTCCGAAGCGCCGCTTCAGACATCCGCTTCCGCACCGCCGGATCTCGCAGTATCCGCTCCATCCGCTCCGCCAGATCCGTAATCCCGCCCGGTGAAACGAGGAACCCGTTTTCGCCGTCGGTGATGACGTCCCGAGCGCCGCCATCGGACCCTGCGATGGGAATGCACCCATGGGTCATCGCTTCAAGGTAGACGATGCCGAACCCCTCGTAGGATGAGGGAACAGCGAGGATCGCGCGGGACCGGTACGCTTCCGCGATCATTCGACCATCGGAGTCACCGTGAAGGGTAACGGCGTTCTGCAGGCCGCGGGAGCGAACGATCCGGTTAACCTCCCGCGCGTACCGGCGGTCCGCGTCAAGGGAACCGTACACATCCAGTTGTCGCAGATCCTCCGGCAGGGAAGCGACCGCATCCAGAAGCACGTGCAGATTCTTGCGGGGAATGACATTCCCGACGAAACAGATACCACGACGTCGGGTCTCGGCTCCATCTGATGGAGATCCGTCACCCGGAGCGCTGTATACAGCCCCGTCCGGAGATCCGTCACCCCCAGCCGCCTGCCGCTGTTCCCTGCCCGGCGTCGCCACATGAACGGGCCGTTCGCGAGCATCCCGCTCCGAAACGAATTCACCGACCCGCCGGAGTGTCGTTTTGCTGTTGCAGAGCCATGCATCGCTCCGCAAGAGAAACTTCCGCTCAAAACGCGCGCTCAGGCTGCGCCAGACGCTTTCGCGCTCATCGTACCGCAAGTGGTGAATGAGTGCCACGATCGGGACGCCGGGAACACGGCGTCGGAGAACGGGAATGAGGCCCAGCGCGGCGGCGTGGTTCAGTTCATCGATGATCACCAGGCCGGGTTCAATCGATGCGAGACGCCGGCGGACCCGCCGCGAATAGCCTGACAGGCGCTCCAGCGGATAGAAGATCCGTCCGCCGCCGGGCCGGCGCTGCGATACAACCACCACCCGATGGCCCGCCTCACGCAGCGCACCCGCGAGATACCGGTCGTACAGATAGCCGCCGGACCTGCTCTCAATGTCACCAAAGACGACAAACGCTACCGTCATCGTCGCGGTTATTCCGTGAGCGGCGCCGAATAGGTGACCGAAGCGATCTCGTTTTCGTGCATTCGAACCGCTGCCTCCCGCACCGAAGAGGGCAAAAGCGCCGGCGTCAGGGATTCCCAGGCGATTCGCGCGAAGTGCTCTATGCTCGGATTGAGTCCGACGAATTCCGGCAGATCATTGAGCATCGCATCCCTGAACCGATCGACGAACTTCTCTATTCGCGCTTCAACGGCAACGATATCGACCAGGTAGCCGTTACGGTCGAGATCCGGCCCCGACAGGATCAGGTCGATCCGGTAATGGTGCGAATGCGGCTCATTTTCCGCTCCCCAGTCGCCGCCGATGAGGTAGTGCTGTGCGATAAAATCCCGTGACACGGTGAGTGTGTATCCGTGATTCATGATTATTCCTCCCAGGAGATGATGTATTGAAGGTGCGTTCGCTCACCGGCGGCGAGCCTTGCGTAGAGCCCGGGTAGATCTTCCGCCGGAACGACGGTGCGATCCGTCTCGCCTGCGGGAAGCTCCGTGAGAAGTTTCCAGACCGCCGAAGTACGACGATCCCGCGTCCAGCGCATGCCCGGCTCTCCGGCTATCGTAGACACCTGGCTCGACCGAATCGCGAGGCGGGCGCGATGGAAGCGCCCCCCCAGTGCAACGTCGGCCCGCCTGGCACCGTACCACGAACCGACGATAATCGTTCCACCGTACCCGGTCGCCGCAACTGCATCGTCAAGAGCGGCGGGCGTGCCGGAAACCTCGTACACCAGATCAAACCCTCGATAGCGCTCGTGATCGACACCTTCGTCTCCCAGCAGCTGCAACGCCTCCCCGATTCCCGCACAGACGCGCATCCGGTCGTTCCGGCGACGGGGGTCGGGGTCAACCGCGATTACCGGGTCCGCCCCGGATCGCTCCAGGAGCATCAGCAGCAGGCGCCCCACCAACCCCTGCCCGAGTACCAGCACCGCTTCACCGATCCGCGGATGTCCGTCATGAAGAACGGTGAGCGCCGTTTCCAGGTTAGGAAAGAGGAGCGCCCGATCCCGGTCGATTCCCTCCGGAACGGGTACCACCGCGGAAACCGGAACCGTAGCCCGTGACGCGTGCGGATGAAAGAGAAAGACCCGACGGTCCTTCCACTCCGGTTGCACTCCGGAGCCGCACTGAGCCACGATACCTGTCGTCGTGTATCCGTACCGCAGGGGATAGGTAACTCCACCGGCGAGGGAAGCGATCGAATCGTCCAGCGCGATATCCTCCGGAACCTTTCCCTCATAGACGACCAGCTCCGACCCCGCGCTCACCGCCGATCGGTCAATGTGTACAACGACCTCATCCGGACCCGGCGGACGCGTCTGTTCAATGGCGATTCTCGCACTCCCGGGTTTATCAAAAACCAGATAGCGGTTCTTACCGTGTTCCGACAAGGATCTCATCCTCCCCAACCGCGATGCGCCGGCTGATCTTCAGGCGAACGGGAGCAAACCGGCTGCCGCTGTCCCCGACAATTACCCCGTATCCGCCCAAAAGAACGGGAGCCACCGTTACGATGAGAAGATCGGCAAGATCCTCACGCAGAAACGACGAAAGAACGCGCGCGCCGCCCTCAACCATCAGGGAACGGAACCCCCGGGATCCCAGTTCACGAAGGACCGAACAAAGATTGACCCGGCCCGCATCGTCGCTCTCAACGGCGACGGGTACGGCGTGTTTCGGCAACGCCTTGTCAGGCTCCACCCCAAACCGGTGCATCAGGTATACGGGAACGCCGGATTCGAAGAGGCGCGCGGCGGGGGAGGTGCGGAGGCTTCCGTCCAGGACAACCACCGACGGGGAAGTACCATCATACTCCCGCACCGTAAGCCGCGGATCATCTGCCAGTACCGTATCGATACCGACGAGAACCGCATCGTGGGACGATCGCAGAAAATGGGTACAAACGAGGCTTTCCGGCCCCGAGAGCGCGGTTTGTTCACCCCGTTTTCCGGCGATCGATCCGTCTATCGACTGTGCCCACGCGAGTGTAACGGCCGGGCGGTTCTCCCCGGGCGATCGCCGCGCGGTGCGTAGTGCTTCCCCGAGAAAGACCAGGGGTGCCTCATTTGGCGACACGATGCAACCTGCTCGGTTCGATATCCTCCGGATCGATAAGATGGTGCATTCGTTGGATTTTCGTCATCAGGTAGAACTGGTTGTCCTTGCCCACACTCCGCGGCGAGAGGGGAACCCGACCGGAAACCTCAATCCCCAGCCGTCTCAACTCGGATATCTTTTCCGGATTGTTGGTGAGAAGCCGAATCGACTCAACCGCAAGATCCTGCAGAATCAGAGCCGCAATCGTGTAATCCCGTGCATCCGCCTGATGCCCGAGGATGAGGTTGGCGTCGACGGTATCGTGTCCTTCATCCTGAAGATTGTAGGCGCGCAACTTGTCGTGTAACCCGATTCCCCTCCCCTCCTGTCGGAGATAGAGGAGTATTCCCGACCCTTCGCTGGCGATCAGTTCAATTGAGCGGTCAAGCTGATCGCCGCAGTCACAGCGACGGCTGCCAAGCACATCCCCGGTAAAACACTCACTATGCACCCTCGTCAGAACGTTCGGTTTTCCGACAACATCGCCTAACACAAGCGCCAGATGCTCTTTGTTGTCGAGTGAGTTTTCATACAGACAAAGCTCGAATTCGGCGTACTCAGTCGGTATTCGCGCGCACTGCAGGCGCTTCACAGTGGGTTTATTCATACCGGGAAAATACGTATTTCCTGTTCGTAGCGTCAAATATGGTCAAGACGGCTCAACGAGGGTCGTAAACTACTCCATCGCCCATGTAATTCCTCACCGTCGGAACGCGTGTACGACGACTCCAATCGCCTCCATTTGTAAGAGGTCAATCGTGTTTTTGAGACCGGTTTCGATTATATTTATGGATTCGAAGTACCATCCTCCCCTGGTACCGCACCTCTGGTTTGACACCCAGGCAGTGGAAGCAGTGGAGTTTTACACGTCACTCTTCCCTCAGTCGAAGATCGTCAGCAAAGACGTTATCGAAGACACCCCATCGGGAAATGCTGACATCATTGCCTTTGAAATCTGGGGTCGGCGGTTTGAAGCCATCAGCGCCGGACCCTACTTTCCCCACAACCCGGCCATCTCCTTCATGGTGAACTTCGACCCCGTTTTCTTTCCGGAATCGACAAACCGGGAGCAGGCCGCCCGTCAAAAGATGGATGTGATCTGGAACGAGCTGAAGAACGGCATGGCGGCCGAAGCTGGAGCGTTTTACCGCTCCGTATTCCCTGACAATCAGAACGGAATGTTGGTTCCACCATAGAACGTCAGAAGAAATCGTTGACCCAAGCTTTGTTACAGATGAAAAAACTGGACATTGCGGGCCTCCTGACCGCTTTCAACCAGGCTGGGTAGGCTTTCGTACTTCTTCGGTCCACATAACAGGCCGGCTCCAAGAATTTGTTTTGTCGCTGATTCCTATCCTTTCCGTTCAGACTTCGTCTTTCCCACATATGTTTCTATCGCTTCTCTCGATGTCATCCAATTCCGACCGAACTTCACTGCATCAAGCTTTCCTTTTCGCGCGAGAAGCGAAAGATACTCCTGTGAGTATTCACAGTATCGGGTTGCCTCTTGTAATGAGATATACCCTCCGCCAGACTCATGTTCGTCAGGCGGTTTGATAGCGTTCAAATAGATAATCAATGATCGCTCGATCGAGCGTCCGATGAAATCCACAAACGGAACAAGGTTTCCCCTATCAGCTTCCTGAAGCACTCGATAGTACTTTTTTCTGTCAACGCGAAGAATTACTGCCGGCGGATATCCGTCTTGCATCAGAATGAAGTTCATGAGAAGCCGTGCCGTTCGCCCATTCCCGTCCATAAACGGATGAATATGTACAAATCGATGATGAAACTCAGCCGCCAGATCCGGAACCCATATCGCACCGGCATTCTGAGTATACCAATCAACAAGGCCGCCCATCAGTCTCGCTACTTTTGTCGCTCCCGGTGGAAGATGGTTTGCCCCTACGATCCGAACGTTGTGACGACGATACATACCCGCTTCCAGTTCAACGATGTTATGGAGAATTCGACGATGAAGTCCGCGAATAAAATCGTCTGATAGAGCAGTCTTTTTCTCAATAAACGATTCCAGATACGTGATTGCTTCTGCGTGGTTGATTACCTCAAAATGCTCACGAAGTGATTTTCCCCCGATGGTAAGGCCACGATTCAGCACCAGTTCCGTCTCTCGCAGCGAGAGGGTATTTCCCTCTATTGCATTGGAATTGTACGTCCACTCGAGAAGGAACTCTTCTTCCAGGTTTTGAACTACTGCACTCGGAAGTGGCCGGTTTCTATCAAGTTCTTGTTTCTTTGAGGCAATACTGTTCTGTAACAGAGGGCTCATTATCGTATCGGATCGCATAATTTCATTACCATCCGATATATACAATATGCCCGTCCAACGATTGAGTCAATTCTATTGCTTATTACGGCGACACGACGCTGAGTTCAGTTGATGGCTACGGCGAGGACCCAGTACGTTCCGCGTGATCGCAATGAGCTCCACACCATCTTTGAACGGCATTTCGCCGATTTCTGCGATCGTTACGATGGGCAGTACGCCGTCACTTACGGCAGGTTGTTGTAGCCGTGACATCAATTCGCCATATATAAAGAAAAACCGTTCCGGTTCGATACCCCGCACGACTATCAATAAAGGCTCCGGGTTGTCTCTATGATGAATAATTCAAGATTCCAGAAGGGGATAATTCCTGTTGTATCGCCTTGATTTGGGAGTATTCTATCCCAAAATCGGTATTTCACTACCAGGAATTGAGAAGCCCTCTCGGCCTCCGAACTTCTACCAATTCCGAATAAACCGGAATCGGGCATTTAACGCAGACATCACCTGCAATCCGCAGCCCGGAGCCGCGATCAGCGGCGGAGGGATTGGCGTGAAGTGAACATGTTAGGTTGACCGGCTAAGCCGGCTAAAAAAGAAACATCGTGACAAATAGTAAATTTGTGTTGTATAATTGAGTAAATGAGATATCAAATCATTTATTATTATTGTAATCTTGAATGAAACTTATTTACAGGAGGGGATAACTATGGCTGATACTGGTGCTTGGCAATGTATTAATTGTGGAGATCATCCAAATAGTTTTGTCGGTGACAAACCTGCCCAGAGTGGAAAATGTCCCGCGACTGGTTTTAACCATGTTT
>JGI10211J34971_10001057_pt1 | contig 22956 bp, 32 predicted proteins | sample Etolagsediment_FD_34971 | JGI IMG/M metagenome (IMG submission 34971)
TTTACCACACAATCCTTATAATATAGATCATCATCATCCATGTGAAAAATAATATCACCTGTTGCATATTGATTCGCAATATTTCTCTTCATTCCAAGTGGGAGACGCCCTTTATAGAAAAATTGATGATGCATATTACGCATTTTAAATTTCTTCGCTTTTTTATTTGTTGATACTTGATTTGCTTTCTTTTTAAGTGATGATTTAAGATCTTTGTGTAATTGTGCCTTACAATAAGGATTAAAATGATAATATTTTATTGATGTATCATCTCTTGGTATTTTATCTGCAATGTCATAATCACCATCATCAATAATGATCCATTCAAGCTTTTCACGAGGATAATCAATTAATTTATAATTAATAAGTGCTAATTTCATACATTTTACACGATTATGTGTTGGTGTTATAATACTTACTTTCGGTAAAGAATTTATATCCATTATAAAATTCTGGTAAAATTATTTATTAATTATAACGCATTTCAATCAATTAAGAATACAAAAATACACAATCCCAAGATAGCCCCACACATCAACACAGTGTTGAGTTCAGGTGACACAAATGACAGCGCTTTGAAAAGAACCGTCATGAGCACAAGAACCACAGAGACTGTGATCGGGTTAGGGGTACGTTGCAGGTTTTGTCGCCGTCGTCTCTGAAACCATTGGTGGAGGTGGTCTCGGAGAACTGAGACTAGGTTGGAATGGTAAAACCATGCTCCAGTGACCATAATAGCAATAATAGCTAAAGTGGCGAGGAGAATGAGTTGAATGGCGTGAATCAGAGTTAGAAGATCCATGGTTTTTTGCAAATACTTAATAATGATAGCTTTCTGAATAATGAAGCAATCATTTTTATAAAATTCTATTACCTAAAAACAATCTGGGATCTACCTCTATCTGGAAAAAGCCTTCTTCCGCGGCTATATGTAAGAAGTTGTGGATTTCTATCAAATATTCTGCTTGTATTTAATCTCTGTAATGAAACTCTAGTTAATGATGAATATTGTTGAAGAGGAATAGGATTAATTGTTTGTGGAAGAGGGGTTGGAAGAGGGGTTGGAAGAGGGGTTGGAAGAGGTATTACTTGTTGAATCTTCGGAATAATATGACGACATACAGGGCATTTGAGGGGTTCTTCTGATAGAAGATGTGTTTCATATTCTGAAAAACATTTTTCATGAAATTCATGGGTGCAAGTTAGTCTTATTTTATCTTCACCGTCTTCATATTTTGTTTGACATATAACACAACTTGTATTTGCAGATAAAACACGCCAGAAAGGTGTGTTAAGGGGTCTTTGAGTCATATATTATAATATATGTTAATATTTATATCTCAAGAATAAATATATGGATGATATATTACAATTTTTAAATGGATATGAAATAAAAAAAAATATTGAATCAATTACAAAAGGACACATTGATAATTCGCTATTTAAGGAATTTATAACTGATAAAAAGATTAAAGGTAAAAGTGGTGCGAAATTCAAAATAATTGGTGATAAATTCTATAAAATGTCATCTATTTCATGGAAAGTAGATCATGAAGGTATTTGTAGAAAGGTTTCAAGTCAGATGAATGAGTTTATTATAAATTATATTTTTAAAAATAAATATGGTGGTAAAAAAAATATATTAAAAATAAATAATTATTTTTTTAATGAAAATAAAAATAAAATAATTCTTGAAATGAATTGTTTATCATTTCGTGGAAAAGATAATTTATATAAAGTATTTGATGAATTAATACCCAAAAATCTCAGTAATCTTCCTTATTTAGATGCATTTATTACAAAGAATTTACTTATTATTCTAAAGATCTTATATAGATTACAAGATGACCTCCAATTCATCCATGGTGATCTTAAATTAGAAAATGTCTTTGTTAATGAAGAAGCTAATTCCCTAATACCTATGTTAGCGGATTTTGATAAAAGTTCGCTTATAATTAAGGGTATTAAGATACTTTCAAAACAAAACTATAATGAAGCATTATTTAAGGTATGTGGTCAGGATCTTGTATATGCATCACGTCATTGTTGTGAATTTAGGTTTGATAAGTATTGTGAAGGTATGACTCAATTTATGTATGATCCATTGTGTCTTTTTATATCCACATTTCTTCTTTTACAAAAACATAAAGTATTGCGGAAAATGAAGAATTTGATCGAATTATGTTGTAAGATTTTAGAAAAGAATAATATTGAGTCTTTGCTTAATTTTGTTGAAAAGTGTTATACAGATAATGTTAGATTTCGCACAATTGTATGTATAATCAAAAGTTATTGCAGCTAAATACCCTCTAATAAGGAAAAATCCTTCGCAATAACCCTATCTCTTATTGAAAATCTATATTGTTTTAATTCCGCTTTTAATTCCTTCGTCATATATTCCCCAATTGTTTTTAATCCATGTATATTTTTAACTGTATCTTGTTCCACTTCCCCCACATAATCAAGACTTGGAACAGTTAGATCATGTGTTCCCAAATAAAGTAGAATCCCTGAACAACTCTTCATATTTGATTTATTTCCATTTTTTAAAATAAGTTCAATATGATTCCTGTGATTTAATCTCTCATAATCTCTGTAAATATAGATATCAATTGATCCATATTTCTTACTCGGTACTGTTATTGTTCTCATTTTAACATCTGGAATAATACCTTTGATCTTCTTTGATCTATAATATTTTTGATCAGAACGAGATAGATCAGTGATTTTAATGTATTCTGGATTAATATGTTCCTCAACAGTCATTGATTCAATATCAAATGTCATGATCTCATTTTCATATCTAACAGAAATAATATTCGCAAAACATGAATCATATTCATGCTTCTGATCAGGAACGAATTTAACTATATTCTCTTTCGCTTTTCTGTATTCATCATAATATTTACGTCTCAATAATTCCTCAGCAAATATAATTAATTTAAGTGAATATACTTTCATCTCAACATTTATAATTGTTCGCTCATTTGCTTCCTGATTATCAAAATATTTATAAATAGCATTCTTATTCGGTATCAAATATACATGCTTGTTATACATAGGTTTAATATGTGGATCACCACTTCCAGATCCCTCATTGTATTCTGTATATTCACGATTATATGGATCATTAAATGCTGGATTTGCTGATACAGTTCCTGTATTTGATGTATCATTTACCCAATCAACCGTAAGATCCGATGTAAATAAAGTACCAGTGTCTTCAATTGTAAATATTAGTTTTGGATCATTAAACGTGCCATTAGGCCAGGTTGTAACAGTTGGTGTTCCAGCAGGTTCATATCTAAAAAGAAGATTATATGTACTATCTCCATTATCATATTCGGATTTAACCCAATCATTTTCAACATTATCTGGAAATGATAGTTGTGAAAATGATTTATTACAATTATAAACAATAAATGCATATATACCGGGTTCTTGATTTGTTTGTAATTCAAGTCTTTCATTTCCTTTGTAATAAATAAATTGATTGTATTGTTGAGACATTTGGATAGGTTATAATATAAAAAAATAAATTATTATATTATTTTAGTATAATGAGTAATGATGAAAAAGAAATTGAAAATATTTTAACTAATAAAGAAAATGGTCTCCTCTTAATCATTGATTTTGAAGTTCATAAGAAATCAATTAAACCAAATGTAATATACAGTAATGAACTTGAAAAAGAAGATAATCATTACAAACTAATCAAATACTTAATACACAATTATTACAAAGTTTCCCTTATCAATCCCAAACTTAATCACGTATATCAAATTCTTTCTGTAATCACCAAAAAATACGGGAAATATTATAAATGGTTAAAAGATGTTGATGTAAGCAAAATCGTTGATCTAAAAAAAACAGATGTCGAAAAAGTAATCGTTTTTATTCCTACTGAACATGAAATATGTAATCGTATTATTCATCAACAATTTAAACAAGAAACTGTCTATAATAAAATAGTTGGTGAATTAGATTCTATCATTGATTTCTTAGAGGAAAATTCCCAAATTAATAATAATCGTATTAAAGATAAAGTTGAATATGTTATCAAAAATCTCTTCCACAAAGATCCACACGTATATGACGCAGGAAAGCTAACAGATGATAATCCTTGTCATTGTTTAGTTAAGGGACGTAAAAGACCTCCGAAAATGTGTTATTTAGTTGAGAATAAGAGTGATGATGGAAAGATCCAATTTAAGGTTAATTGTGATAATTTTGAATTTTCACAACTTCAAAGAAGAAATAATATTGTTATTAACAAAAGAATAACATATAACTTACTTAATTTATATGATGAAAGTAATGTATATGAAATTGGATTAGATGAATTTAATAACTTCCTCTTTATCGGTAATTACCTAAGAAGAGATTGGAATGAAGATAATATTGCTCAACAAATACTCGCTTACACATGTAATAACGGAAAAATGGGAACAATTGTATCTCAACAATATAAAACCTATAATTTAGATAGTGTATTCTATAATAAACAATTTCGTAATAACACTAAATTAATGAAAGGACTCCTTGTTCAAATGTTCGGATTAATCACAGATCTTCAAGAGAATCACCAATTATTACATAAGAATTTAAGCGGAAATTCAGCAATTGTTTTTCAAGAAGTAAAAGATCTTGAATTAGAATATTATTTTAATATTGATGATTTCCTATTAAAAACAATTATTTTTGATGGACATGAAAATGTTGAAGATGAAAAATATGAATCCGAATTTGTTGAATGGATTGCCGATTATTTCAGTGATGTTTATCAAGAAGATGAAGACGTAGATGTGGATGTGAATGTGGATGAAGGCGAAGAAGAAGAAGGAGAAGAGGAAGATGAAGATGAGGATGATGATGATGAAGATGAAGATGAAGATGAGGATGAATATAATATGAGTGGTGGTTTTGAAGATGAGGAAGAAGAAGATGAGGTAGCGGATGAAGATGAGGAAGAGGAAGAGGAAGGAGAAGAAGGGGATGAAGGAAAGGAATATACTTTTAAGATTAGAACGCAAAATAAATTCACGATTAAATTAAATAATTTCGAAAAGAGTGCAATAAATATTCCATTAAAAAATGATAATATTATTAGATTATTTAACACAACAGTTGGTCATAAAAATAATACAGTTGATGAAATTGAATTCAATAAATATATTGGTCCCGAAAGTACATATAATTTCAAAGATTTCAATAAAAATATGCACTGGTTTTATTCCTCATATGATACATATTATTTCTTAATCGGATTTTTACTTGAAAGTATTAATAATAAAATGTTCTTTTTCAATAAATATTTTAGATGGATCTGGAAAACACTCTGGAGATCAGATGAAGATGCGAAAAAAGTTAAACAAAGATTAGATGAAAGTATTGGTGTTAAAGAAGATAAAGAAAAAAGAATTGCTAAAGTATTGGAAGGAATATGTCTTAAAAATAATGCAAGTTATAATTTATTTTTAAGATTTTATTATTTATACGAAAAAAGAATGATTTAATCTTTGTCTCTTTAATGATCTAATTATCTCTTTGGATTTCTGACCATAATCTGGATGATACTCAAGTTCTAAACATACTTGCTTATGTTTTTCCTTGTGTTTATTAAAATAATAAAATTTCATTATGAATTTTTTTATTAAAGTAATTGAATTCCTTATCAAATAATTCTCTGGATGAGAAAGATCTATATTCGCAAGATCAATTATATGATCTATTTTTCTATAAATTCCGTCATGATATTCTTGGTAATAATAAGGAGTATATATATTTTTAGATTTTATTCCAAGATTGTCTCTTAATCTTATATTTACAAATGCATTTATTTTATAATATTCACAAGTATTTGTAATATTATCTCCATTTTTATTGAAAATTCTTATATATATATTTAAGAAACAATGTCCTATAATTATATGTGGAATTAGATCATTAAGACCTATATAAATTTTATTTTTTGGTGTAAATTTATATAATATTTTTTCTGGAATTATTGGTGAATATATTTCAACATATCCAATATCTTCTACATTTGGAAAATAAAATCCTAAAAATATATCATTTATTCTTTCAAACATATTTGAATTTGATTTTTTAATATTTAATGAAAAAATATAATTATTTTTCGCAACATTTTGATTTATTCTTTCATTATTTACAAGTCTTCTTAAATTTTGTTCTTGAGATACATTTGATTGTTCAATAATAATCTCTTCTGGTAATCTACGAGTAAATTTTGCAAGTCTATTTAAGAAATCATAATTAAATTCAAAACCGTCTTGGATCATATGTATTATTTTAGCAAATAATACTTATATAAAGTAAGAGAGAGATGAAATCATATAAAAATCGCGTCATAATAATTGGTGATCCCAGAATTGGTAAAAGTTCCATACTTAAAAGATATTTCCTTGATCAATTTGATAGATCCCATATTTCCACTCTTGGTGTTGATTTTTTTATGAGAGAAAGAGAGATTGATGGAAATAATATAAAACTCCAAGTATGGGATACAGCAGGACAGGAAAGATTCAATAGCGTAATTGAACACTTCTTCCGAGAAGTATGTGTTGCAATTCTTGTATATGATATTACAGATAGACTTTCTTATAAACATGTTAAAAAATGGATTGAAAAAGTAAATAAAATTGATAAACCTGGTATGATCTATTTAATTGGAAATAAAATAGATCTTGAAGAGATACGCGATGTATCAACAGATGAAGCCTCTAAATATGCTGAATCTATTGGTGCAAGATTTATGGAAGTAAGTGCTAAAACAAATAAAGATGGTTGTATTAGACAAATATTCAATAGTATATTTTCTGATATATACAACATCGTCAAATATAACCCCGAAAAATTAGATCAATTCAATATCAAGATTGATACAGACTCAGTTCAACTTGTTTCAAAAAAACCATGGTGGAAAAAATGTTTTTTAGGATTCTAATTTAATTCTTGTCCTAATTTCTTAATCGCATTCCCCAATACCTCATAATCACATCCTTCCACAAAATCAATACTTATGTTATAAGTCGTATTCTCATCCTTATCAAATAATTTCTTAAATAAAATACTAATATTCTCATCCATCTTCAATAATAATTCATCAACCTCAATAATATTATCATACTCCATTTTAAGTGGAAATGTAGAAACATTATGTTTATTTTTAATCTTAAACACAAATCTACCTTCATATTTACCTTTGAATTGAACAGGATACTCTTTTAAATAAGAATATGTGTATAATTTCGCATATCCATCTTTATGGACAACAAATTTTTGATCACCATCAAAATAATAACAATATTGATTTGATATAAATTGTGATTGATCATACTCTGAAACATATTTGTAAATAACTTTTTCAAAATTAGAAATATCAATATTATAATCAAAACAATTTCTATAAAGAGGCTTTCCAAATCGGATAGAAGAAGATATTGATTGATATTTCTTTAATTCTTTTACTTTAATTCTTTTAAAATATTCATTTATCTTTTTATTAGAAATCATTGAATTAAAATTAGTTATTTAATATAATGAATATATTCTTATATCAAAAATAAAAAATTGATTTATATTTTATATATTTTATATATAAATATATTTTACCATTATATTAAATATGTCTGAAGAATATATTACATCTAAAATTAGAACTGAATGTATCAACAAATTAAATGATATTGTTAATAATGAAGAGATTTCCAAGAAAATTGAACAAAGTTGCTACAAATATTCATTTGATATTAGCGAAAATAAAAGCTATGAATTCCGTAAAGAATACTTTATCCGAATCTATAGAAACAAATTAACCTCTCTCTACACAAATCTTGATTATATCGGAACAATCGGAAACACTAACCTACTCAGTCGCTTTGAATCAGAAGAGCTTGATCCCGAAAAAGCGGCTTATTATAGCAGGGAAGAATTATTCCCTGAACATTGGAAGGAATTACGACAGAAAAAGAACGCAGAGAATGATTTCTTGTATATGAAACAACCAGAAATTATCACCGATGAATATCAATGTGGTCGGTGTAAAGAACGTAAATGTACATATTACACACTTCAAACAAGAAGTTGTGATGAACCCGCGACTTTATTTGTAACATGTTTAAATTGTGGTAAAAAATGGTAAAGAAAAAATGAAATAATATTTTTGAATAATGGGGAAAAGAATAAAAAAAATGATTACTCCGCAAGATATTATTCAAAACTATATTGATCGGGATCTTCATCTTTGTGATGATCTATTAGATGATTTTAATTCACAATTCTCAGAGGTAAATGAAGAAACTATCCGATTAAATGCAATTGGATGGATTGCGAATGATTTATTAGGATTTATATATAGAAAACAATATTCAAAAGAATGTTTGTTGGATTTAGATCCAGCTGAAAGGGCGGAATGTGAAATGAATTACCCAATTCTTGAAAAAGATTTAATGCAAATTGAATATACTCCTGAAAATTTATCGTTGATTGAACAAAAATTGGAGGAGTTTATTGAAGATAATATGAATCAAGAAGATATTGAAAATTTTTTATCATAAAGAGATTTTTATATTATAATACAAATGATTATTAAGTCTTCGTCGGTTGAATTTATTTATAAAATATGGTGTAATAATGAATATTGCTTTGAACTATATTCCGAGATGAACTCCATCGCAAAAGAAATGGGTTCATTGTTAAACATTGAAATTGATACAGACTCTCAACATATATATAGTTTGAGAGGATGGTTTTCAATTGAAACACTTAAAAAAGTATTATCAGATCATTCTATTGAATGGACTTCTATTAAACAACATAAATTATGCTCTAATTGTGGTGATTCATTATCATATTTGTGTTTTACTAAGTAGAAAAGAAGATCTTTTGTGTTTTAGAAATAGTTCCACGACATACATAACACACATTTCTACGAGATCCAGAAGAGTTCTTGATCTTATCAATACAAACTGAACATCCTGTATGACCACAGGGTAAAAGAACTGTATCAATGGTGTTAGTAAGACATACTACACAAAGTTGTGTTTGATTGAAATTATTGATTTTTTTACCGATATTAACGAGTTGAATAAAACAATTTTTACTCATCTCGTATTCTTCACGGAGTTTGACTGCATCAAATTTATCTACTTTTTCTTTAACGAATTCTTCAATTGCTTTAAGAAGATTATCTTCAACGGGATTTCTTTGTAGATCAACACTATCATCCATTAAAAGAGAGGATGAGAAACGGAAATTTCTGACACGATCCACCCATTTACGAAGATTCTTAAGATCTTCAAGTGAATCCTTGATCTTCTTCTCTTTTTCAACTACCTCCTGAAAATATTTATTAAGAAGTCCTTTGTATGTTGTTACATATTCCTCGAATTTATCTAATGATATACCGAGTTCTTCTGTGATCATTGTATTACAAGTATTATTGATATTAAGTGGTTTAAATGATACGTGTTTTTCGAAATCTTTTTCAAACTTAGTTACTGAATCATCTGATTCTAACTTATTGAAGAAGTCATTTAATTTAATATCAATTTGTGATCCAATTTTATTATAGATGTTTTTGCTTCTATTTGACCCCGATGTAAATAATTCTCTCTCAGATGTAAATACATTAAGATCTTTATCAAATTTATCTACTGGATCTTCAATATTTCTCATGAGTGCATTATAAAATGGATTAGGTACAGCCTGAGAAGTTTGTTCTGGAATAGATGGTGCAATTGCAGAATTATCTGAAGAAGAGGGGGGATTCATAAAAATATTATCATCCATTTATATATTAATAATATTTAATAAAATATTATTATGTACTTATTTCTAATATTTACGGGTTTTATAAAAATACATGCAACATAAAAGTTTCACTCGGAAGAAGTGATGGTGACAGTGATTGATCCAGCCTCGTGCTCAACGGAGAAGTTATCCTTCTCCGAGTCATTCACCTCAACATCCACCTCAATGTTGAGTGGCAGAGTCTCCGCGTTCTTCTCCATCTGTTTCTGAAGAAAGTCCTTCACGAACTCTGAAATGTCTGACCACTCCCACCCTTCATACTCTTCAGGGAGCTTAACAACAGCTCCTCCAACACGGACGGCATTGCACGGGGGGCAACCCCAGGAGGACTTCGGGAGTCCAGTCTCAGGGTTCCATCCATAGAGGTCCCAAACAGGAATGGTTTCCTTAACGCCCCCAAAGATTTCATCCGGGGTTGTCGGAAGGAAACGCATGACGGCTATCAGCATAGCTTGTTGGAACGGTGTTGGTTCCGCCATTTTCTCGGCGAGTTTCGCAAAGATGTCAGCAGGAGAGAAAGCGTCAGACATGGTTTTTGAACTTAGGGTGCTTAGATGCTTATTTATTAAGATATACAATATTCAGAATTTATATTTTTCATTTTTTTTCAATATATGCTTCTATTCCATCCATTTCCATCTTCTGACCAACAATCTCAATTTTCCCCCATTTAATCTTATTCCAAAATCTCTCATACAAATAATCCATACATAATTTTATAACCACATCTAATATTCCAATCTTTAACGCTGTTCCTACATCCCCCGTGAGAATAAGTGATGCAATCATTGTGATTAAAAAAGCAGTCACTCTCCACACCAATATTTTGGTAACAGTTCTTTTTCTACTTTCTCTATAAACCATTATAGTAGTCTATATCAAATTATATTTATACAGATGGCTTTTTGCCAAGCTTCTCAAGCTCAACATGATTTGTGATATGGACTACAAATCCAATGAGATTCTTCCACTCCCCACAGTTTCCATCAATTAATGGCTCCACATTAAAACACCAATCACTACCAAGCTTTAACATAAACTCTTTGACGCCTTTCTCAATTGGTTCATCATCCAAACGGTTGTATGTTTCAAAGAAGTAACTGTTATCCCATCTCATCTGTCCAACTTCCGGAAATGCGTCTTCAAGAGCACGTAAAACACCGTTTGCATTCATTGTTTCAGTGTTATTACTCATTTGTTTCTTACCTCTTTTATTATTTAATTGTTAAATTTAAAATTTTAATTTTTCATTTTTTATAAACCATCCCCCGCAGCAATATATCCTCTTACTTTCATTCCATCAATTAGATACTGAACTAAATCCGCAATATTTGTTGAATCACTTGAATTTATAACGAAATCCGCATTTTCTGGTTCTTCATAAGGATCACTTATCCCTGTGAATTTCTTGATCTTACCTTCCCGTGCCATCTTATAAAGACCTTTTAGATCCCTCTTTTCACATTGTTCCAAAGAGGTTGATACAAAAACTTCAAAATATCCACCATATTTCGAAATAAGCTCTCTATTCCAATCACGATCCTCCTTAAACGGTGCAATATTCGCAACTAAACAGATACCTCCATGTTTTACAATCTCCGAAGCAACATATCCAATACGACGAACATTCATACTACGATCCTCCTTACTAAATGTAAGACCCTTGCTAAGATGAAGTCGGATCTGATCACCATCTAATATTGTAATCTCCTTGTCCAAAATAAACTCCTCTAATCTCACCTTAAGTGCATTCGCAATAGTACTCTTACCAGATCCAGAAAGTCCCGTAAAATACATACAAAATCCTTTTTTAACACTCTTTCTAAGAATATCAACGACATCCTTAAATGAGAACCAATTTGGTATTTCAGTACCATCTTGTAATGCCTGTCTCAATTGTGTTCCTGAAATATTAAGTGGTGTTAGACCTTTAGGTACTTTTGAAAGTTGATAATATTTACTTGTTTCTGGTTCATATACAATGAACTCCGATGTTACTATCTCTATTCCAAGTTCTTCTGATACACTCTTAAGTAGATCCTGAGCATCATATGGACCAAAATATGTGGAACCATCTTTTTTTCTTTTAGATGGACCTGCGTGATCTCTTCCAACAATGAAATGAGTACATCCATAATTCTTTCTGATTAATGCGTGAAGAACTGCTTCACGTGGTCCAGCCATTCTCATTGCAAGAGGTAGAAGAGAAAGTAACACAGAATTAGTGGGATAATGTTTAAGAATTTGTTGATAACATTTTACACGATATCTGTAAGGAATATCGCCACTTTGTGTAGGACCAACAACTGGATGAAGAAGGAGTTTGCAATCAGGTGATATTTCATTCATTGCATATCTTGTTAATTCGTAGTGAGAACGATGCATGGGATTTCTTGTTTGAAAACCTACTACAGTTTTCCAATTATTATCTTTAAAAAATCTTTTTGTTTGATAAGGCGTTAATCTAATATGTTTAAAATCATAATGAATTGGAAGTCTTACCTTTTCAAGAATACCCGATACACATATATCATTTGATGTTAATAATTTCCGGATCTCATCGTGATTATCATCTAAACAACCATATATTGCTGTTGCTTCTTTTTCAACATTAGGTTTAAATGTTTCAATAATAGTTAATTTTGCTAAAGTAATTCCTTGATGATCTTTAAGAGAAAGATTTACCCCTAATTTAGGTGTTTGATTAGATGGTAATCTTAGAACAATAGGAAGGGGAAAAAGAGTTCCATCTGCTAAATGCATCGTTTCTAAAATACTGTAATAATCCTTTTCACACATATATGTTTTAAGTGGATCAAGCGCTCCATTGAGTAGGAGTTCAAGATCATATAATTGTGTTTCGGTGAGTGTATATGAACTTTCAGACATCTCTTGAATATACGTATAAATAATATATTTATTTAATGAAATAAACATATGATGGAACGTAAAATAATTACAATGCTTTGTTTAAACAGATCATTAAAAGAATCTGAGATAATTTCTATTAAAAGTTTTAATAAAAAATATCAAATTCATCTTTATTCTTATTTTCCACTTAATCTGAATATTGAAGGTGTTAAATTAATTAATGCAAACTTGGTTTTAAATATAAGTAGATCACAGAAATTTACTAATCTTGATGAATTAAAAAGAAAATTCGTTTTAACATATTTGTATAATATTGGTGGAACATATATTGATCCTGATTTTATATTAATCAATGATCTCCCAAAAGATGGAGAACTCTTTATAAGAAATCAATTTGGTAAAATAAGTACGAGAATTATTAGATCTGTGAAAGGATCACCTGTTATTGAATCGCTTCTTAAAGATCAAAATGAATTGGAAATAATAAAGAAACATGGATTAGAATTACAAAATTATAATAAATATTATTTTATTTATCCAGATTATGTAAATGAATATTTTACAGATAAATTTAGTATTGATCCTATTTTAAGATCTTCAACAATATGTATGTGGTCTGATCTTTGGAATAAATCATATCTTGATCATACATTATTCTTATTTATTGAAAAGAATGATCTTAAATTAAGTGGTTATATTACTATAACAGAACCATTTAAAACAGGATATCCAATTGTTGAATGTGTGAAAAGTATCCTACCACTTTTAGATGAAATAGTTGTGATCTATGGTAGAGATGAAGAAGAATCCCGGAAACAATTGACTGAATTAGATCCCAAGATCAAAACCATAATTACAAATAAATGGGTACAAAAATGGCATTATAGTTCAATGACTGAACACATGCATCTGGGATTAATGTCATGTACAGGTGATTTCATATTTAAAATTGATTCAGATTATATATTTAATACAGAAGATCCGGAGATGGTGGATAAGTATAGGGGGGAGTTGAAGAAGAGATTATATAGAGATCATGTTACCTTCTTTCCGAAATGCAATTATATGGCGAATGGGTATTTCTGTTATATTGAAAAAAATATTTATGCTGTGAATAAATATTTACTTGATAAAGATGGATTGAAATACAAAATCGCAGTTGATAAATATGTAAATAAATTAATGATTGATGGAAAATATAATGAAGGTGTTATAGATGACACTGATCTTGCGGTTTTTAATTATGATTGCACAACAATGAATTGGGATCAATTTATTGAAAAACAACGGGGATGGTTTTCTGCTTACTATAAATTTGCAGGTAGTCTTAAACACTTTGATCTAACAATACAAATGGTTAATGATGATCAAATACTTTATAAATATGTTGTTGAAAGATTATTGAGAAGAGTGGAATGGGGTATTAAGAAAGGTGTTCTTTTTAAAAGAGGTATTGAATTTAATCCTGTTTATATAAGGAATGTGATTAAAGATTTGGGAGATGATAAATATGGAAAGAATTATTTTGGATTCGGGGATATTATGAAATTGTTGAAATAGTATTTTCAAGTATTGATTTATTTGCACCTCTCCCTCTAACATTTGAGTCTTTACCAACTGTTGCTGAATGTGTTATTAATGGATCTATTAATCTATATCCATAATAACCATTTATCTTATACTCTTTTTCATTTACTGTTTTAGTACCCTTAAACATATTCATAATCATCCAATCAATTGCATCTGTCATACCATCTTTATTACAATAATGTATTAATTCTCCCGCAATTTCGGGTGTTATCATATATCCAAATGTTCCATGACCACCACTAAAATGATTACTAAAATGTTCATTTTGTTTAGTTACAAATTTTATATTTTTGGATCCATTGTTAATATTTAGATAAAGAAAATAACAATCATCTGGAATTGCTGATGACACTTTATTCCATTTAGTTAAAAAATCATCACAAAAGGTTGCATCATCTTCAAATACAATTGTTCTTGATTTAGGTGGAAATGTAACTATTTTTTTCCAAAGATTATAATGAGACATTGCACAACCACATATACCTGCTTTAAATCGGAATTTATTATTACGGAAGAGATCCTTAATCTCTTTAGTTGGTAGTAATTTAGTTCCATCAACCGCTTCATATACTTCAACTTGATCTTTTATACCGTATTTTTGGCATTGATCCATAAAATATTGGAGTCTATCTTTTCTTTTTTCAAGATTAATAACAAAAATATAATCAATATTATTCATTTGATTATATTTATATATGATATTCTTATTTATGTATAAGACAACACTTAGATTCTCCTAATTTTTCCCCTCTTTTATAAACACTATTAAATGGAGATCCTGTATGTATTGTATCTGTACAAAATGTTTTTTCAGAATAACCATCAATGTGATCTTTAACAATGATGTAATTAAGCAATAACATATTATTGTTTTTACTGTTATCTGTAATAAATATAAGAAGAACTATTTTTCCTATAAAAACAAATAGATCATCTCTATTCCCACCTATTAATCCAGCATTATATATTTGATATTCATTACGAAAATATCCAACTTGGTCATATCCACAATCCTTTAATGCTTTATTAAAACGCTTGATTTTCCATTCACGACGATTATACCAAGCAGGTGTTTTAATCTTTGGACCATTACCAACAAAATTAGTTCCTACAAATATTTTATTGGGATTTTCTTTAAGAAGTGGGAATGGATCTTTATTAATAAATACATCAGAAACATCTGTTGTAAGTACGAATTTATAATGAGGGAATTGTTTTAAGAATTTATAATAAAGAATATAACGTTCATCATTGATAGAATACTGACCTATTTTGGATCTAATAAAGAAGATCTTATCTGTTTCATATTTTTCAATAAATTCTTTGGAAAGATTATCGTGGAAAATAATTCCATGTAATCCTTTTTCCTTCATTGTTGAATACCATGGCTTAATATAATCATATGAATTGGAATCTTGTATAATTCCTCTTTGAGGATCTTTCTTAGATGTTATATAAACAGTTAATACCACTTCAGTGAAATTCTGGAGATTTTTATTTTGAAGATCATCAAAATGAATATATCTTTGATCAATTAATTTTTCATATTTATCATCCATAAAATAATATTATCTATATTATTTTATAATTATTTTTAATCTATTCTTACGAATCATTAAAATATATATTTATAATATGGATTATAAACTTTATTCAAAAAAATATATTGATGAATTAATTAAAGATACATTTAAGAATAAAATACCTCCTAAGAAACCAAAACTTAAAATATTATATGGAATACCTGGATCTGGTAAAGGAACAATTATGAAAAAATATAAATTATTAAATAAAAATACAACAATGATAAATTATGATACTATTATTCATAATAATCCAAAATATATAGAATATAAAAAAAAAACAAAAGGTGCTAATAATTTACAAAAACTCTATTTTAAGTTTAGAAAAGATATCTATAAAATTGATGATATGTTAAGTGAAATGATATTAAAAAAGAAATATTCGTTAATTTGGGAAACCACCGGGTTTAATATTGATTTTATGTATTCTTGGTTTCATAGATTACATAAAAAAGGATATAATTTAGAATTACATATCCCAATTTTATCACTTGATAAAGTATATAAAAGAGTTGAAAAAAGAGCTAAAATTGAAAAACAAGAACCTGCACCAAGAAAAACAATACAAAATATTTATAATGTATCTTATAAAAATGTTATTAAATTATTACCATATTTACATAAAATATATATTTATGATAATGATGTTAAATTAGAAAAAGCAATAGAAATATCATCTATTTATAAAATTAAATGCTTAAAAACAGTTAATTGTAATACATTAGACCTTGTTAAAAAAATATTTCCAGATGTTTTATATAAAGCTATTATTGAAGAAAATAATTGTAAAAATAAATGTAAAAAAATTAAATAATTCTTACAAATCACTCATATTCATATGTATATGAATTTCTTGGTGGATAAGTTTCCAATGATCTCAATAAAGATACTTTAACTAACTTCTTCTCTAATCCATTTAATACTTTATAATTTTTAACTATTTGTGTAACTTTTTCATAATCTCTTCTTCCTACTCCTTCATGAATAATTTTCATCTCATTTTCACTTAATATTACATCTTCAGGTCCAAGAATATCTTCATGTAGTTGAGGTTCCATAATAATTATTGTAATCAAATTATCTTTATATCCTTATTTTATGAATTGATTACAACATAATCCAACCATTGTTTATGATCAGATAAAAATCCAAAAAATTCTTTTCTATTTGAACAAAATATACAGTCCTCTGTCATTCCACATTTACATTGTTTTGTAGTATATCTAAGTACAAAATATCCTTTTTCACACAATGTTTTTACTAATTTTGATTCATTATACCAATTACTAAATATAGTTAAACGTTTCATTTTTGAATAATTAAAAAAATTAGATTTAAATGAATCCAAATTCTGTAAAAAAGATTCTGCATTAAATCTTAATTTAATCCGTTCTCTACAAGCAACATGTTCTTTAATTAGATTTTCTACATAAGAATCCATCTCTTCAATATATTTTTGTTTAGCAGATAAACGTTGTTCAGATGCTTTAGGAAGATCCATTGTTTATTATTTATTAAATATATTTATATTAAATTATAAATTATTCATTTTTTATGAAATCGGTAAATGAAGCCCTAAGCCAATATTGAAATGTTTATCTATTTATCTATTGATTTATACATATTTAATAGAGGTCCATATTTTTTACGATATTTAATATCATATACACGATAATTATTTTTAATGTAAAAATTAATTCTTCGCATTACAGTATTTTTATCTTCATTTGGATCAATACTTACATTTAATATTATTTTATTATAATTTTTAAAAAGTGAATTTTCAACTCTTTTTAAAAATAAAGTTCCATATCCTGGTTCTGCATAGATCCAATCAATTTTAATAATATTACTTTTTTCTTGAGGTAATAATATTGTATATCCTTTTATATTATTATTATCTAATAATACATATCCTTGTTTAAGATCTGTGTTTCCAAGATGATTCTTAACTAATTTTTTTAATTTATTTGTATTAAAGTTTTTAAATTTTACAATTCGCATATATTAATATAAAGATATATTAATATATATTTTTATGTATAAAGCTTTTTTTATTAACCCAAAACATTTATCTCTTACATCAGAGATAAAATTTATCAATAATAAAAATAAACCTATTAAAGTAGCAGTTGGTCTATACAATTCAAAAAAGCCAATTTGTTCAAATGATTCTTTATTTGATGAAGAACAATATATGTATAGAAAAAGAGAACACGGATATGAAGTACCTATTTTAGAAGATGATCATGAGTATAGTTATATATTCATTTTATATGAGGATAATATGGTTCAAATTGCAAGATTTGGTTCAACAAATATAAATTCTCCTTTTAATTATGAAGATATATTAAATTATTATGATGATAAAGATGGTATGATAAATTATTTCGAATTTATAGATTCTGATTTTACATATAAGGATTTAATTATTGATAAATTTGAAAATTGTACTATTACAAATAATATTTTTAAAAATGAAAAATTTATACAATTGTTATTAGATCTTGATATAAATATTTGTAAATTATGTAATGAACATTATACTAAAAAAAAATGTAGTGGATGTAAAAAAAAAATATGTAAATATTGTGGAAAAAATATTAATTATGTAAGAGATAAATATTATTTTTCTTGTAATGATGAATGTGCTAAAAAAGCACATAATAAAAGAAGATTATATAAAAAGGAATAAATGTAAAGACATTATATTTCTTAATTATTTGTTATCAATTTATGAATAGAATTATAAATATTTTCAATATAAATATATTCAATATAAATATATTCAATATAAATATATTCAATATAAATATATTTTATTTATATTATATTAAATAAAATATGATTTATATTGAAAAAATAGTTATAAATCCTTTTACAATAAAAGAGTTTTATTATATTTATTATGGTGATAAAGATATTTTTGATGAAATTCGTTTATGTGATAAAAATATTAATATTGAAAATAATTCTTATAAAGAATATTTTGAATATATAAAAGAAAGTTTTAAATATTATAAAATATACAACATACATTTTTCAAATAATAAGAAATTAAAATATATTTGTGGATGGTTAGATGAAGAATTTATATATGTTTTTGTTGAATTTGATTCATTTAAAGGAGTTAAACAATATAATTTATTAAATAAAAGTGATATTGATAAAAAATTTATTAAAACATTATATAATATAATTGGATATATACATGGGCATTTTATAAATCAATATTTAGATCCTGAAAATAGAATTTATTGTTTATTAAAAAATATTGATCAAGTTATTGAAACTTGTTGGACTAATGATATAATTGAATATAATAAATGTAATAAATGTAATAAATTAACAATTGGAAAACAAATTATTGTATTAAAAGAATGGATTATTAAAGATGGATTTTGTGATAAATGTGTACTTATTGTATAAAATTATAAATATTCTTTTTTCCAATAACAATTTGCACAATATAAACTATTTAATTTACATATATCTGTATTACAATAATACTCTTTACAATATGTACATTGAAACATATCATCATTTTGTTCTTGTAAAGTTAAACAATAGTTACATTTTATTAATTTTATCTCTCCACTTTCTAAACCACCTTCAAATTGAAAATCAATATTTTCAAAATGTTTATATATATCATTATATTCATAAAGAGGTGATCTTAATTTTACCTTCTCTAACTGGTTAGATAATTCATTTTCAAATTCTTCTATCTCTTCAAATTTTTCATTTAATAAACAATAAGTGAAAGCATTTCCCGGCCATCCTGTATAAAGTTTATATTCTATATTATTTTCATATATGATTTAATAAACTTTATATGAATAAAATATCTCTTTTTCATCAAGCTTTTTAATATTGTTTGTATACATTATATCATCATCAAAAGTTGTTCCAATTAGATTAGGCTCTTCAGTATATGGGCATTGATCTTCTAATGCAAGTGGTGAATAAAGTAGCTCTTTATTATTTCTATAAAGATTTCTATAATCATTTCCTGTAAATTGTCGAATTATTATCTCTTTAATCTCCATATTACTATTTTTACAATGGTAAAATAAGTTTTAAGCTATTTTTTCCAGATCAAATATAATTGTACATCTCTCTTTATCCACAACAATTATCTTATAAGCTCCATCTTTTATACTATAATAATTATCAATTATTATAGGTTTAGATGTACAATAAGGTTTACCAATTAAATAACACAAAATTTGTTTTTTTGTTTGTTCATCCCACATTTTATCTCCACTTGTATCAGAGTATTTGCTTAACTTGAAAGTATAAACAAACTTAGATTTATACCCTTCTAATTCATATTCTCTTTTATATTGTTCTAACATATCATCACCTATATCTGCTGTTCCTGCCATATTAAGATCAAAATTAAATTTATCAAATCCATGAAAATTATCATATTCTAAATACTCATAAATATATTTTTGACATATTTTTTTAGCACTATCATAGTCACATTCATGTATCATTTTACTTATTTTAATTAATTGTTTAATATCCATTATATTAGTATAAAGTTATTTATCTTTATATACTTATATGAGTACAAAAGATAAACTTTTAGAAAAGTTAAATGAAATACAAGATTTACTTAATGCTAAAAATGATAAACTACAATATACTATTGATAATTATGCATCAACATTTAGCCAATTTCCAGTAAGAAATATCTGGTTTTGTAGAAGATGTTATTCAATAGTTCATAATAAATCTGAAATATATGATTGTGAAAATTGTGGAGAAGAGGATTCAACCTGTAATTTTTGTTATGATGAAAAAGATCCTCGTTGTTATCACTGTAAAGAAGATTCTATAATAAATGAACCGATTGTAGGTGTAATAAAAGAGTGTAAAGAGATAATAAAGGATATAAAGCTATTATAATAATATTATTTATATGATAACAAAAGAAGAAGTAACTTTAGCTTTAAAAGAGAAATGTTATAAAAAATTTAGTACTAAAGGTATATTTAGATTAGATAATGTATCAAGATTAAGATGTTTTGATGATAATAATTATTCTTATGTAATTAATATTTATCAATATGATATAAAAGAGTTTAATAATTTTATAGATTTTATTACATATATTTTTTTATATTTTAATCATGAAGGTGGAGTTAATTATTCAGATTGTAATTTTCATCAGAATTTTAACTGTGGAATGCTGTTAAATTTATGGTATAAATATTATGATGATAATAATGATGATAATGATATAATTGATATCAAAGAAAATCCATCAAAAGAGTATTTAGATAATATATTTGCAAAATATATTAAATCTGTTACAAGTAGATTACCTGATATGATACCATCTATATCAATATATATAAGATATGATAAATATGATGAGATATTTATATTACTTAAATATGATACTTATTACATTTTAATAGTTGGTAGAAAAGCAGAAGATGAAGATTATTATACATAAAATGTTAATAATAATATTACATATTAAATGCACCACTAAGTGAGTTACAAACATTACATGCGAAAATAGTTAGTCCAATAATAATTACACCTGCTATAGTAAGTCCTATAATTAATCCTAATCCCATTATACCTATAATTTATATTTTATCTTTATACTCTTTTTAACATCATTGTTACTAAAGTTTAATTATCGCATAAAATTGTATCAGATATACATGCAAAATACAATGATGAAGGTGTATATGATTATGGTATTACAATAGATACATACAAAAAGGAATAATTTGGATATGAATATGATAATTTTATTGCGTATGTTATGCTCTTTTATAATAGAGATTTATATCCAGAATATGAATATGCCCTCTATTTTTGGAGATATACATACGATTGGATTGTTATAAAAGATAATCCAATGAAAAATGATATCAATATGGCTCTCTCTAATTTTATTATAGATGCAACAAAGCATTTGTTGAAAAAGAGACCTTTATCAATGATCAAATTTGGAGATGGTAATGTAATTTATGTATTTCTTGAATACAATGATTATTACACAGTTATTAAAGGAACAGGTTCTTAACTAAGTAACTATAAATGTTGGTTTTAAATCTCTACATTTCCAACATAGATATTTAGGTCCATAATGTATCCATTGATTATCAACTGGATAATCATTAGAACGATATTTTATATCTACAATTTTCATACAACTCGTAAAACCACAATTACAACATTTAATTTCATTATTTTTTTTACAATCTTTACAATGCTTTTCACAACAATTTTTACATTCAATTAAATTAAAAATATTTTCACAATCATCAATATTACATTTTTCAATATCATCAATTCCTTCCCATTTTTCTAGTTTATCATTTTCTAAATAATTATAAATTTGTTTTACAATATTTTTTATTTTATCAATATCATTTTTTATTATATCTAATTCTTCCATTTAGATATAATTATCTCAATTATCTTTATATTATAAATTTAATATTTATCATCATATCTTTTAATATAAAATTATATATAAATATATATCAATTATACATAATATGTATTATTTGCTTTGCTCTGAAACTACAACACATGTAGATTATCGTTATATAATTGGGATTGCTGATGGAAAAGAAGAACTATTTGAGCTAACATGGAATTATATCTCTTTGATGCGTGATTATTATGAATATACATACGAAATACATTCAGATAAATTAGTTAAACATAAGATAATGGAAGAGCAATACAATACACTTTCTCAACTATATGAAAAATATAAAGATAAAATTGAGGAACAGTTAGATATATATGAGGATGGAGGTTTTAAGAATGAAACAGTGTATACAAGTTTATGGTACACATGTTATTATACAGATGGGGTAGAAAATACGAGTGATCTGTTTTTTTCAAAAGATGATTGTAAAATTATATACTCTATTATTGATTCTAAATGAATAAATTAAACTTTATGAGAAATACCATTACATTCAGATTTAGTACAATGAACTTAATGATAAATACCACACCCTTTTCTATGATATTTACACCACCACCTCTCATCTTCACACTTATGTCCAAACATTTCATGTCCATCTTTAAC
>JGI10211J34971_10001063_pt1 | contig 22867 bp, 19 predicted proteins | sample Etolagsediment_FD_34971 | JGI IMG/M metagenome (IMG submission 34971)
GCCGTCGTTATAACTTCTGTACCGAACAATTCGATTGCAGTTGGGATACCAGCTCGTATCCTGAAAAAAGGACCCAGAAACTGAAAACACAGCTCTGTAACTTCCTGAAAATAATGCGAATACCTGTCTTACTTGCTATCATAGGGGTTATCATTCTGCAGTTTATGCTCGTTTCCTGTGGCAGTATAGACCCCAAGCCCAACTATATCCCTGTTCCCGAAGCGGCAGATCCAGAGAAAGATTTTTCGATGAAACGTCCTGATACAAACCCTGTTTTTGCCAAAAAAGAATCTCTTAAAAAGATGCAACAGGATGAGGGAGCTTATGAGTACCAGATAGGACCAGGAGATATTCTGGGGATTGCTGTGTGGCGCCGTCCGGAACTGTCGGCTGAACGACTTATTGTCTCACCTGACGGTTACATTTCAGCCCCAAGAGTAGGGATGATACAGGTCGCAGGTAAAACTTCCGAAGAGGTCCAGGATGCCATCACTACAACACTCGAAGCTCTTTACACCAAGCCTGAGGTTACCGTGCAGATCCATGAATTCAACAACAACAAAGCCTATGTGCTTGGCAACGTCAACAGTCCAGGCATGGTAAGATTTACAGGAAAAGGGACACTGCTTGAAGGTCTTTCCCTTGCAGGAGGTGTACCCAAAGAAGAACAGATGACTCGTTGTTCCATAATACGCGGAAATGACCAGGTCATATGGATCGACCTGAAGGATCTGCTGGCTAACGGCAATATGAGCCTCAACACCACAATCCGCAACAATGATGTTATCTATGTTCCGTCACGCACACATGACATGGTCTACATCATGGGAGAGGTTCAGTCCCCCGGTGCGCTCCAGTTACATGATGGCATGAGCGTCCTTAAAGCCGTTATGATGGCCGGTGGTATGATGCGCACTGCAAATGCTCAAAAAGTCTTCATTATTCGCCAGCGTGAGGTCAATGGTGCTGTTGTTGAGGTTAACCTTGAAGACCTTATTGCAAACGCCGATTTCAGTCAGAACTATATCCTCATCCCTGATGATATCATCTTCGTCAGTCCTACAGGAATGGCAAAGTTCAATTATTCACTTGATAACATTGTTCCGTCGCTACAGGTTCTAAGCCTTGGAACTTCAAATGCTGAATCTTTCGGGCTTATGCAGGAACTGCGTAAAAAACTCTGGGAACAGGAAGGGTTTGTTAACCCGTCTGAATGATGATGCAGGATCAAAAAACATCACCAAACCCTCTTCCTTTGGGTAAACCCAAAAAAGCCTTTGATATCCTGGGCTTTATGAAAAGGTATGGGCTGTTCATTGTGCTTCTTGGCGGTTTTCTTTTTGCAATGCTGACCCCCTTGATCTTCGTAGTCAAGAAACCTTACTACGAAGTACATTCGCTTATGAAGGTTGACCCCACTGTCCCGACCCTTTTCAGTAATTCAGAACAATCATCTATCGTCAGCTACTACTCGCGCTACCTGAATACAACAGCCCAGTCGATGACGACAGTTGACATTCTCCGAAAAGCTCTGGATGCAATGGAGCCGGAGGACAGGGAGGAGCTGTTCCCGCGTATAATACCGTCTGAAACATGTGCGGCAATACTTCAGCACAGGGTATCTGTTACTCCCAACAGAGGCTCCCACGTGCTTGATCTCAAAATTTCAGGAAGCAAGCCAGAAGGACTTGCCGAGTTTCTCAATGCCCTCATGCAGACATACATGGATGAGACGCGCAAAACAAACAACAATTCGAACAGCGACAGGCTCAGGTTTCTCTATGCCCAGAAAAACGTGATAACGCAGGAGATGTCGGCAATTGAACGCGATCTGGACAGTCTGACCAAAGATATCGGTACGTCGTCATTTTCAGAAAACCACAATACAGCTGCCATGAGCAGGAATAACCTGCTCATGGCATATAACAGCGCTTTGAATGAACGGCTTGTGGCTGAAACCAGGTACAGGGCTGTCATGAAATCACATCAAGAGCTTAAAGGTGTAGCTCTTGATCCGATAATCGATGAAATTGTACTTAATAATAATGCCTTGACACAAACCGAGTCATGGACCTATAAGGAGCTGCAGGGATTACGAAGTACGACTGACGGCCTCACTGAACTCAATCCTGAAAGGATCTATGTCGAAGATCGCATGCGATCCATGGAAGGATATGCCAGGGAGCTTCGTGAAAATGTACGTAACCAGGCGGAACAGATCATTCTTGGTAAGCGTGATATCGAAATGGAAACAGAGCTGATTATAGCTAAAAACGATTATGAAGCTACAAAAGCAAAAGAAGATACCCTTAAGGCTAAAATAAGTGCCAGCACTGTCGAAGCAAAGCGGGTATCGATAGGAATCCACAGGGGGGAATATCTTTCTGCTCACTGGCAAAACAAGTTTGACCTGCTGAACAATATAGAACAGCGCATCACTGAAATAGAAATCGAGAAAAAAGCCCCTTTGCGTTTATCCGTAATGTCGGTTGCTCGCAAACCAGGTCAACCACTCAAATCGAATATTAACAAGATTACGCTCATGCTGTTCATAGGCAGTTTCGGGCTGGTTATCGGGTCTTTTGGACTCTATGAATTCCTGGACGACACCATTCGAAGAAGCATAGACGTAACGCATGCCCTTGGCTATCCGCCCGTACAGACCATCCTGAACCTCAGGCAGCAAGTGACTGAAAACGAAGAAGAGCTCTCTCTCGCACCGGACGATTTCCGGGCACACCAGATAGGGAGTCTTGCGGTCAAACTTTTTAAAGAAAAAGAGAAAGAGAACTCAAGAATTATCCTGTTTACCGGAACAGATGAGGGGGTCGGGACTTCATCGATATCTGTCAGTTGTGCCAAGGCGCTGTCTCAGCTTGTATCCAGGGTGCTGATTATCGATGGAGATATCGAGGCGGCCCCCGTCGATGAACTTGATGAATTCCAGATCAACCTGCCTGGCCTCTGTGATTACCTGGATGGAAAAACAACACTGGCGGAAAGCATTATCAGCACTCCAGGTGACAATATAGATATGATGTATGCGGGTAATATTACCGGCGGAACCATATCCCGGCAGAAAATCGGTGAATTGATGAGCGAACTGAAAGAAACCTATGATTTCATCTGTATAGATGGCGCCCCTCTGCTTAACAGCCACCTGGCAGAACAGTTTGCATTGCATTCGGACATCGTGGCCCTGATAGCGCTCGGAGACAGTTCAAAGTACAGGGATCTTAAAAAAGCCGCTGAACTCCTTGTGCTTCTTGGTGTACCGGGTATAGCGCCTATCCTGAATTTCGGCGGCATCCGCAAGACGTTATCATTTGTCGAAATGTTTGATAATCCACCGGACTTCATACGCAGGATAGTTCCGGAAAATATTATTGCAATCATACGACGATCCCCCTCCGGACTCAAGTTCATAGACAAGTTTCTGGCGTTCGTCCAACGTTTACAGCAAAGGAAGAGCTAACATGACCAAGAAACAGAGGTCGATTGCCACTGCAACTCCTGACTGGGAACGAGAAAAAACCATAAAGGGAACATATGACCCCGGAAAGTGTTTACTCGCTGCAATCAGGCGTTACCAGCAATACAGACAACAGGGACAGGTTGGGTTTGTGCTCTCGAAGCTTGCAGTTATCCAGCATCGTTTCTGGAGTGCCGTCTGCGCAGCAGATATTCCGATCAATTCACACATCGGGGGCGGTCTGATGATTCCCCATCCAAACGGTATTGTGATCCATCCCGAAGCTGTTATAGGAGCGAATTGCCTTATAATGCAGCAGGTTACCATCGGGACAGCAGGTAACGGTTCAGGTACACCCGTTATAGACGATTATGTCAATATCGGTGCCGGCGCAAAAATTCTTGGCGGTGTACACATCGGCGCCCATGCCCGTATTGGAGCAAATGCAGTCGTCATCAAGGATGTTCCTGAAAGGGCTACAGCGGTGGGAATCCCGGCTGAAATAAAATTCTCTGAAGGAACAGATACGAGAGAGCTGCATGTCTAGTCCTGGTAATTTCGTTGTACCGGTAGCCTTTTTATCATGGCCATTTATTGTCATTTTCCTGTATCAGAAACTTGACAAGCGCCTTGTCCCTGTTGTGGCCTATGTCGCAGGATGGATGTTTCTTCCCTGTGCGGAGTATGATATCTTCATGCTTAAAAATACCAAGTCTACAGTTATTGGGTATAGCCTGCTGCTTAGCGCATTCGTTTTTGATCGAGAGAAGCTATTCAGTTATCGTTTCAATAAAGTCGATCTTCCTATTCTGCTTTGGTGTACCGCTCCATTGTTCTCATCAATCGCTAACGGGCTTGGTGTCTATGATGGTCTTTCCTCTACACTCTATACGTCGATAAAGTGGGGTATCCCATACTTTTTTGGTCGTATCTATTTCACTGATACAGATGTACTGAAAACGCTTGCGATAATGATTGTTATCGGTGGAATTATCTACATTCCGCTCAGCTGGTTTGAGTTGATCATGAGCCCTCAACTTCATCGCCTGACCTACGGATTTCATCAGCACAGTTTTCTGCAGTCCCTGAGAGAAGATGGAGGATATCGCCCTATGGTCTTTATGGACCATGGCCTGATGACTGCGATGTGGATGATGCTTTCCTCACTCCTTGGAACATGGCTTTACCTGACAAAAAATATCCCAAAAAAAATCTTCTTTATTCCATCCTGGGCGGTGTTAGGACTTTTAATTGTTACATTTTTAATGTATCAATCGATGGGCTCGATTTTTTATTTCCTTACCAGTGTAGTGATCTTGCTGATGGCAGCTAAGCTCAAAAAAAACTTTCTGATCATACTGTTGCTTATCATGCCCTATACGTATATCTTAACAAGAACTACAGGGTATTGGGATGGGACAAATCTTACTGATTACATAGCGCAAAACATCAGTCCCGCCAGGGCTCAATCACTCCAGTTTCGATTTGACAATGAAACAATCCTCATTGACAAGGCATTCGAGGGGAGTTTTTTTGGCTGGGGTGGCTATGGTCGTGCACGGGTTTTCAGTGAAAGTGGAAAAGACCTCTCCACGACTGACGGATTATGGGTTATCGCGCTTGGAAACCAAGGAGTCTATGGATTGACATGGTTGCTTATCGCTGTGCAGTTGCCCGCAATACTGTTTTTACGAAAAGTGAAACTGAAAGATTGGGAAAGTCCCCATTTTGCGGCACCAGCTGCCATGGCTGTTTTTATCGCATTTACCGCAGTGGATAACCTGCTCAATGCCATGGTAAATCCTATTTATCTCGTATTTGCAGGCGGTTTGCATGGCATGTTCATCAAAGATCCATCACTACCTCTTGAGTCCCATAAGGATCATCAACTCGATATGTTCACGGAAATCAACAAGACAATGAGCAGGTTTCTTTCGGATTCGAATACGTCACATACAAAATTTATTACATGACCTTCATGGTAAACCACAATAGACTGAAAATAGTCTGGCTTGCTTCATTCATTCTTCTCCTGACGGCAAGCTTGTCGAAAGGGTCGGATTCGTCGACCGCTTTTGGTGTAGATATTATATTCCATATAGGTATTTACACTATTCTTTCTGCTGTTCCGCTGGTCGTTTTCAGGAAAAGATTTATTGCATTTATGCTAACGCTCGGAGTTGCTCCACTTGGATTCTTTTTTGAATTTCTTCACGGTACGATCACGGGGTATGGCTTCAAAATGCTTGACGCATTTTTTAATAATGTCGGTATTACCCTTGGGGTTATTATTGGTGTTATTCTGAGGGCAAAAAAACATTTTGAAACCGAAAATGACGATAGCACATCACCCTAGCCAGTAAAATACCCATGTTCTCTCAAACACAGGAAGGCTGTCAAATAGAGAGACGTGCAGCATACTCCTCTCTCCGGATGCCAGTTTTTATTTTCTTTCATCACCCCATGACAGTTGCGAACGCTTGTAGAATGGATCTTGGGCTACCTCAACACACGTTGGCACCCAATTTGCTTCCTATATTGTGGCAATACCATAAATGCACAACCAGATTATCCCCCATGCACCAGACAGGAATCATCTCCGCAGCCAACAAGGGGCTGTAATGCAGCAGGATGTGCCCACAACAACCTGCATGAATTGCAAGAGCCTGGAGGCAGGAAATGACGAGCCCCACATAGATTGCGTGCTTATAGGAATAAACAGTGCCAACACCCTTGGTCGCTGCATTGAATCGATCAGGACTGCAGACTACCCCCAGGACAGGCTGCACATCATCTATGTCGATGGCGGATCTTCGGATACAAGCATCGAAGTAGCCAGAAGCTATGATGGCCTGCAGGTTATCGGGATCACACCTGAATACCCGAGCCCGGGCATTGGCAGAAACACTGGCTGGAAATCAGGATCATCCCCCCTGGTGCAGTTTCTCGATTCCGATACTATCGTCGATCCGCAATGGTTTACAAGAGGGGTTGATGCTATACAGCATAAAGAGGTAGGTGCCGTGCTTGGAATGAGAAACGAACTGTATCCGGAGCGCTCATTCTACAACTGGATCGGCAATATCGAATGGAACGGCCCGGCTGGGCAAAGCGACTGTTTTGGCGGTGACGTGCTCATCCGCCGGGAAGCGCTTGAGGCTACCGGCGGATATGACGAAGAATTGGTCGGAGGAGAAGATCCTGAGCTAAGCAGGCGTATCATAAGAAAAGGCTGGAAAATACTACGCACCGATCTCCCCATGACCAAGCATGACCTGGCAATGTTCACGCTTAGTCAGTACCTTCGCAGAGCCTACCGTTCCGGCTACGGTTTTGCTGCAGTCCGGTATAGGGAAGCTGTTGCCGGAAGCGATTTCTGGCGATACGAGTATCAGAAAGTGGCCATCAAGGGTGGAGGATTTGTAACAGCAATAGCTTTATCTGTTCCGCTTCTGGGCATGGGAACAGTGATAACCACAAGCGTTGCGTTCCTGGTGGTCATGCTCGGCACTATCCTCTTGCTGATGCCGCGGCTTTTCAGGATCAGTCAGTTCATAAGAGAGCAGAAGCTCAATAAGGTTGAAGCGCGACGATATGCATGGCACTGTTCACTTGTTGTACTCCCGCAACTTGCCGGAGTTCTCAGGTTTCATGCAGGCCGTTTCATCGGCAGACCATTACGTAACAAGTCCAGTAAGCTCTCAACAGGAATTTCAGGCCAGGGCACATGAAACAGTCAACGACCATAGCGTACCTCTGCAGCGAATATCCGGCGATTTCGCACACCTTTATCTTCCGGGAAATAGCATCCCTTCGTTCAGCGGGTTTGAAGGTACACCCCGCAACCATCCGGCAGTCTTCGAATATAGGGGTCATGACACCAGGAGAACAGCAGGAAGCAAAAGATACCTTTGTTGTGCTCTCACACACTTTCCCCTCCATATTCAAGGCTCATGCGCACTGTATGCTCAAGAATCCTGCCGGCTACCTGCGTATGGCGATAGCTGGTCTGAAGCCGGTGTTCAAGGGACCAAGAAGCCCCATCAAGGCTGCTGCCTATTTTGCCGAGGCAGGAATTCTCCTCGAATGGCTTCACCACCTGGGCATCAATCATGTCCATGAACATTTCGGCAACCCTACTGCCTTTGTCGCTCTCCTTATGAAAACCTATGGAGGTATCAGCTACAGTATCTCTGTCCATGGTCCTGATATATTCTACCAGGTTGACTCATCAATGCTTCAGGAAAAGGTAGAGCATGCAAGCTTCGTTCGATGCATAAGTCATTACTGCAGAAGCCAGATCATGCGTATAAGCGCTCAATCACACTGGTCGAAACAGCATATTGTACGATGTGGCGTAGACCCGGAAACGTATGTTCCAAGGCCTGATCCTGGCAATGAAGTGCCCCAGCTCCTCTGTGTCGGGCGGCTGGTTCCTGCCAAAGGTCAGCATATCCTTCTCGAAGCCTGCGCCATGCTCCGGAACGAAGGTCTGCACTTCCATCTCACCCTTGTAGGGGACGGTCCTGACAGGGAGTCACTGGAAACGTTCAGCAAGATGCACAGGCTCGATGACACTGTTACCTTTACCGGTGTCCTTGGCCAGGACAGGGTACGCAACTGTTATGATAATGCCGATATATTCATCCTTGCCAGTTTCGCCGAAGGGGTTCCTGTTGTCCTGATGGAGGCCATGGCAAAGGAAATCCCGGTTGTTTCCACCCGTATCACCGGTATACCGGAGCTTATCGAGCACGGTAGCAACGGGCTCTTGGCTACACCAGGCGATGTCGAAGATCTTGCCCTGCAGATCCGGGCATTGATCGGTGATGCTTCCATGCGAAACCGGTTCGGAAAAGAGGGTAGAAAAACAGTTGAAAAACAATATAATCAGCATACAAACAATAAGAAAATGGTCGACCTGTTCACTAAGATTGCCCAACTGTCATGACAAGTATAGCCGTTATTCTTGTAGCGCTGGTCATACTGACATCGATACCAGCACTGTACCTGCTGGTAAGTACAATGGCTTCGTTTTTTTTCCGGAAACATAANCCTGACACTAACCACTTTCNCAACATCGGAGTCCTGATTCCAGCACATAATGAAGNTGCGTCAGTAAAGAAGACCATTGAAAGCGTCCTCAGGTGCGACTATCCTGCTAACCGCTTCGAAGTGTTCGTGATTGCCGACAACTGCAGCGATGATACGGCGGCATATGCTCGCAGCGCAGGGGCAACGGTGTTCGAACGGTTCGATACAGATAATCGCGGCAAGGGGCAGGCACTTGATTGGTTCCTCAAGCGTCATAAAGACAGGTATAGCAATCTCGACGCCATGACGATCATTGATGCTGACGTAACTCCTGATATCAATTATCTACGGGAAATCAGCGCATCGTTCAGTGTTCCCGGTACCAGGGTTGTCCAGGGGTATAATGGCGTAAACAATCCCTCAGCTGGTTGGCGACCGGCACTGATCGATGCCGCCTTCAATGTGTTTAACCATCTTCGCCTGGCAGCCTCTTCAGTACTGACAGGCTCGGCTTCACTGAAAGGCAACGGCATGGCCTTCAGAATAAGCGTGCTTGAACAGTATGGTTGGCCCTGCCACTCTATAGTAGAGGATCTTGAATTCACCCTCCGCTTGCTGCAAGACGGTATTCCTGTGGAGTACAACCCTGACGCAGTCATTACCAGCGAAATGGTAACCACAAGCAAAAACGCGACAAGCCAGAGGAGTCGATGGGAAGGCGGGCGGTTCGGATTGGTGAAAAGTATGACTGCTCCTCTTCTGCGCCAGTTTATTTCGACAGGTCGTATTAAATTCCTGTACGCCTGGGCAGATCTCGCGCTTCCTCCCCTGGGCCTGCTCGTCCTACTGTTCATTCCGGGCACCATCGCAGGTATTCTTCTCGGCAAATTCTGGGTATGGGTAAGCGCCTCTTACTGGATGATCACTCTTTGGTATTTCATAGCCGGTCAGATCCAGCGTAAAGCCCCCCTTGCAACCTGGCTTTCATTGTTCGCAGCCCCGCTCTACGTACTGTGGAAGATACCGATCTACCTGAAAATGGCAGTCAGGAAAAAAGGTGAAGAATGGGTCCGTACTACTCGTGAACCCCTGGAGAACAAGTAACGTTATACGATCATGAAACAATGCATCATTTTACTGACCGGTTGTATCGATCCCGGTGGCATGCACATGACTGTGCTGACAGATACTGAGAAACGAAAAGCTCAATATCTCAATGCCATAAGGTTTTATATACGTTCAGCAGGTGCGCCTGTGCTTTTTGTGGAAAATTCCGGTAATGATATCTCCTCAGAATTTCCTGATGAAATCGAAAGGAAGCAACTCGAAATCGTAACCTTCAACGGCAACGATTTCGATAAGAAAAAAGGAAAGGGATATGGAGAAATGTTGATCATTGAAGAAGCAATTCGCTCTTCATCATTATTTAATCAGGCAGATTTCATTTTTAAGGCTACAGGGAGGTACAAGGTACTTAATATCTCTTCATTTCTTAAAGCTTTCCATAAAAAGCTTACTGATGCTTTTTTCATGGTCAATCTCAAGCCTGACCTTTCGCTTGGTGATTCGCGTTTCTTTGGGGCACAGCCGGCATTTTTCGAACATTTTCTAGTCCCATACAGAGAGCAGCTCGACGATCAGAAACAGGTCTATTTTGAAACAGCTATAGCCTACGCTGTTCATGAAGCAGTACTGTCAGGAAAAAAATACGCAAGCCTTCCCCACTACCCCAGGTATTCTGCTGAATCAGGGACCGGAGGGGGTATCTATAACGATTCCTGGAGTCGCTGGATCGTCAAGGAGGCATTACTTCAATTCCAATATCAGCTGCAAAACGCTTTCAGTATACGTTAATTTTGACAGAAAGAGGGGCATGCCAGGAACATGACTGAAAAAAAGCCATTTTTACAATCGCTCCATTATTTTCGTGGTTTTGCGATCATAAACATCATGATTGCCCATGTATGGACAGGCCCTTCGGGCGACACTTCAATCTATGCCCAGGCTACCGGTATTATCGATACCATGCGCGAGGTATTTTTTCACAACAGCACCATATACTTTATTTTTGTATCCGGATTTCTCGCAGAATATCTCTCAGCAACCAGGAATCCATTACGTTACTACAGGAAAAAATTCCTGTATATCATACTTCCCTATATCATTATGTCATCATTGTGGTTTTTCTGGAGCGCACAGAACAATCATATACCTGAACATGATTTTCTTACTGCTTCAGGCACTTATCTCTCCTGGCTTACGTATGGCCAGGCCCAGATCCAATATTGGTATATTCCCTTTATTGCCATTATCTTTGTTATCAGTCCCATGATTTTCAACATTCCGCATACCACATTCAAATGGATTGTTGCGGCCACCAGTCTTCTCCCCCTGCTGGGTACCAGAACCGCTACCGACATCACGATCTTTCAATTTATCTACTTTCTTCCAGTTTATTTGCAGGGTATCTATGCGGCCAGAAACTATGACACTCTTCTTGCCATAACGGCACAATACAAGATAGGAATCGTATTGCTTATCATGGCATCAACTGGCGTCCTTGTGTTCAGCAATACTCATTCACTCTCTTTTGGAGTACTGAATTTCTCTGAATCCATGCACTATATCCAGAAAGCGGGCATCCTGTTGATTGTCTTATCGTTTTTTGAACAACGTGCACGAGATGCACAAGCAGGAATGCTTGACCTGTTTGCCTCATACAGTTTTGCGCTCTATTTCACTCATGTAACGGTATCAATGTACCTGGTCTGGAAACTTCTTCCTCCCCAAACGTTCTACTCCCTGTCGTTTTTTAACAGTTCCATATTCATGGTGTTCATAGCTTCGATCCTGTATCTTCTTATTAAGATTGTAGCGACGCTTCTTTCGTGTATGATTGCAAAGAAAATTACCGGTCGTTTTTCTCGATTTCTTATCGGGGCATAACCTATAATTTACACTCTACAGTTATGAGCTTTCCGGACCATTTTGAGCAGGTCTCGATCATCAACCTTCCCGAACGTACCGACAGGAAACGGGAAACTCTGCAGGAATTCAGTCGTGCCGGGTGGGATGTAGATGGTGCACGAGTTTCTTTTTATCCCGCACAACGACCTGAAACTCCGGATGGCTTTCCTTCCTGCGGTGTACGAGGATGCTTTTTAAGCCATATGGAGGTCTTGCGCAAGGCCAGGGAAAACAGGGCCGCAACGGTCCTTATCATGGAAGATGATATCGCTTTTACCAGGGATATTGATGAGATCGGCAGAACAGTCATGGCAAAGCTTGACGGAATCGAGTGGGGATTTATCTATTTTGGCCATGACCGTCCGATCAAAACAAATACTCCCCGGGTTGAACAGATTTCTGAGCCACTTCTCCTTGCACATTTTTATGCTATCAATGGGGCCTATATAGAGCGATTCCTCACTTTTCTCAAAGAAGTCCTGAAAAGACCGGCAGGGCACCCTGATGGAGGTCCAATGCATTACGATGGTGCGATTTCGACATTCAGGATGCAGAATCCGGATATACCGACCTATATCGTCTACCCCAGTCTCGCCTCGCAACGAAGTTCACGAACCGACCTTCATGCCCTTTCAATCTTTGACCGTTGGCCGTTTCTGGCACCCCTGACCACTACCCTTCGACGGGCAAAAAATGCACTAAAACGAGTACTATCATGAACTATCTCCCTGTTCTGTTTGGCTACGAGGCCTCCAATATTGGTAATAGTCATGTCGCGCTTTCCCTCTGCCGTTACTGGAATGAAAGCGGTAAATCAACCCGTCTTATCGTTCCCGGGGCCGTAAAAGGCCTTGACTACCCCTGGCTCAGACCAGCCATGAAAGGTCTCCAGCTAAAAATGGCCTATAAATTTGGTACTACCTTCCAAGCAAGACGACGAGCAGAACAACTGTTTCTGAAACAGGAACAACAAGCCAGCACAGTATATTTATGGGCAGGGCTTTCACTGGACATCTTCGAGGCCTTTCATGAGCGTGGCTGCAGCATTATTATCGAAAGGATCAACTGCCACAGGCGAACATCCTGGCGTATTCAGAAAGAAGCAGCGTCTACGTGGAATATTGCCTACGAGGTCCCCATACATGAAAAAGATGCTCGTGAAGAAGATATGAAACTGCAGCTGGCGGATTCCGTTTTCTGTCCGAGTCCAATGGTCAGAAAAAGCATGCTTGAAAATGGTGTTGCAGCAAACAAGCTTCTCTTAACGAGCTATGGCTGGGCTCCTGAACGCTTCCCTGGACGGAATACTGAAAGAACGAGGACCAGGCGTCCGGTTATTCTGTTTGTTGGAAGTATCTGTCTTCGCAAGGGAATTCCACTGCTTCTCGAGGCCTGGAAACGAGCCGACCTCGATGCAGAGCTTCTTTTGTGCGGACGTATCGCTCCTGAAATCGAGGCCTGTTTACCGCCCCTCGAAACATATCGAAACGTACGACATATATCCTACACTCATGATATAGGAAAAGTCTACCGAAATGCAGACATCTTTGTTTTCCCGAGCCTAGAGGAAGGTGGTCCGATGGTGACCTATGAAGCAATGGCTCACGGTTTACCCGTCCTTGTTTCAGAAATGGGGGCTGGTGCTATCGTAGAGCATGACGTTAACGGAATCGTGCTGCCTGCCCCAGATGTTGATGCCTGGGCTGAAAACCTTGCGGCAATGGTTGAAAATCCGGACAGGAGAAATGCAATCGGTCAGCAGGCCCGGCAACGGGCTGAGAACTTTACATGGAAAAATGTAGCTGATCAGCGAGCCAGGCTCCTGCAGGAAAAAAATCCACGGTTATGGACTGACAGATAATCTTCAAACCGATGAATACAAATGTCTGAACAGAATACAATGCTGCTGCTGTTACCGGTACCATTCCGGATCATTGACTCAGTTCTCCATATTGAATACCAGGCCCATCATGGACTCAGAAGATGGCTGGATTCATTCGACAGGTTGATTGTAGGAGCATCGATTATGCCGGAGATGATTGCCGAACAACGTACGGAGATGCGATGGAGAGCTGTCGATGATCTGGATTCACATATAGATTTCCTTACATTGCCATGGGCATACAGGATTGATACATTCATTAAGGAGCTTCCTGCCACAGCTGCACTTATTGCCAGAAAGATTGAACAGGCCAGATACCTGCAATTCGCTATTGGAGGCATTGTTGGTGACTGGGCTACTGTTGGCGCTATTATTGCTTTACGCACAGGGCGAAAATATGCTATTCATACTGACCGTATAGAGCATGAAATACTGTTGCATGTTTCAGCTGAGAAAAGCTTTCCTTACAGGCTCAAGGCTGCGCTTGATTCAAGAATTCTCATGATTCTGCAGAAGATTCTCATCAAGAACTGTGACCTGGGCCTCTTTCATGGTATGGACACCTACGAACTTTACCAGCAATGGATGCAGGAGAGTGGCAAACAGAACAATGCCTATTGCATTCACAATATCCATGATGAAGACCTGGACGAGGAAAATGACCGTAGCAACCTTATTGACACCAGCGCACCCCGGCATACCCCAATAACCCTTTTCTATGCAGGGCGGATGGATGCGACAAAAGCGCCGTTACAATGGCTTGAGGTTGTCCGGGTGCTTGCAGAAAAGCATCCCGGGATACGTGCGATCTGGGCCGGAGAAGGTGATCTTCGCCCGGATTTCGACAGAAAGCTCAGAGACCTCGAGCTCGAGGATGTTGTAGATGCCCCGGGCTTTATCCCGGATCGTAAAAAAGTTGCACAACTGTATCGGGATACCGACATCTTCATGTTCACACATATAACTCCCGAATCCCCTCGCTGCCTTCTTGAAGCACTGAAATTCGGAATACCGATTATTGGATATGAAAGTGCTTTCGCAAAAGATTTGATTAAAAAAAATGGTGGCGGACTAGTAGTTGAGAATGGAAATATCCGTGCCCTTGCCAACCAGGTAAGCGAAATCATTAAAAAACCTAGCCTCTTGATGAGACTCAAGAAAAACGCTCAAGAAGATGGTAAGGCTTTTTCCAGTAAGGCTGTTTTTGAGGAAAGGTCTGCCCTTATAAAAAAACATCTTTAATGTTTTATGCCTAGATCACGTGTTTTACATCTCGGATTTATCAGAAAAATCCATACCATCCTTCAGAAAAAGGAGCGAAGGAAAGGCGTGTGGATTCTAGCCTTGATGGCGATCTGTGTTCTTCTGGAAACTATGAGTGTTGGTCTGATCATACCAGCATTGGCACTCTTTACAGACAAGACTATTGCTAACAAGAACCCATATATAAAAAATATATCCGATTTTTTCGGAAATCCGGATCATACAACGATTGTTATAGGCGGACTACTCTTCCTGTTTACCATTTACTTCATTAAAGCAGCCTTTCTGTTGCTTCTTTCATGGCAGCAAAACCGTTATACTTTTGCAATTGGTGAACGGCTATCAAAAAAACTGTTTAAAATATATCTCCAGCAACCCTATACGTTCCATCTTCAACGTAATTCAGCACAATTAATCAGAAACGTCATCACTGAAGTTGAAGTGTTTGCAAACAATGTTTTAGCACCACTACTTCAACTGATTACAGAATCATTGACGCTGTTATGCATTTTCACATTATTGCTGGTGGTTGAACCCGCAGGAACCTTGAACACCCTGCTGGTTCTTGGCCTGTCAAGCATTGTTTTTGTATTTCTGACACGGCGCAATATAGCTGAATGGGGAAATGCCAGGCAGTACCATGATGGTTTGAGGATGCAGCACCTGCAGCAAGGGCTTGGCGGCATCAAGGATGTCAAGATTCTCGGAAAAGAAGATTATTTCTTGCACCAGTACGAAGTTCACAACACTGAAAGCGCCAGGGTGCGCAGACTGAACACAACGGTTGGACAAATGCCTCGCCTATGGCTGGAACTTCTTGCCGTCAGCGGCCTGGTTATCCTGGTGTTCACTATGCTCATGCAAGGCATGACTATGGAGGCAATCATTCCAAACCTAGGATTCTTTGCTGTTGCGACATTTCGAATGATGCCCTCGGCAAACCGAATCCTCAATGCCCTCCAATCACTCCAGTATTGCCTCCCTGTCATCGATATCATAGGGAATGATTTATCGCTTCAAACAGATGCCGATATTCAGTACCAGCAAGGCTCACTTCGTTTTTCATCGGATTTTCACCTGGAAAATATTTCATACACCTATCCCAGTGCAATCTCACAGACAATAGACCAGGTAACGATTACCATCAACAAGGGCCAGTCTGTAGGTTTCATTGGGCCGAGTGGATCAGGCAAAAGTACGCTTATTGACCTGATTCTCGGCCTTCTCACTCCTGACAGTGGAAAAATACGGGTTGATCAGCAGGATATAACGGACAATATGCGGCCATGGCAAAACATTATAGGCTATGTTCCCCAATCAATTTACCTTACCGACGATGACCTGGCTCACAATGTAGCATTCGGCTTGCAGGACAATGAAGTCGACGAAGAGAAAGTCTGGAAAGCACTTCGTGCTGCAAATCTCGAGACATTTGTCAATCAGCTCCCAGAGAAACTTGCCACCTATGTTGGAGAAAGAGGCGTTCGTCTCTCAGGAGGACAACGCCAGAGAATCGGTATAGCAAGAGCACTCTACCATGATCCCGAAGTCTTGCTCCTCGATGAAGCAACAAGTGCACTGGATAATGAATCCGAAAGTGCTGTAATGGAAGCAGTGGAATCACTGCAGGGCTCTAAAACAATCATTCTTGTTGCTCATAGGTTGACCACAGTAGAGCACTGTAACTGGATCTATCGTCTCGAAGACGGAAAAATCGCTTCACAGGGCCCCCCGGAAGCCATTCTCTCTAACCATAAGGCAACGTCAGAGAAGGAAGCAGATGCCAGGTGATCAACCGATTTTAGCCAGGAGCGAAACCAGTTGGCGCTTCTTCCAAAGAACCACAGCCCATAAAACGATAAAGCATTCCAGGTAGAAGGGATCCCAGAAACCATACTCGGCAAGCGAAACCTGCTGCCTGGCATAGGAAAACGGAGCCAGGAGAAACATCCGACCGGTAAACATGTCAAGTAGCGTATGCACCAGGCCCCCGAGGAAAAACATCAAAGCAAACACTGGTTGGGCATGGCGATACCGATCGACAAGCAACCATGTGCCTGAAAGAACCAGCAAGGCCAACCACAACAAGGGGTAATGAGTGAAGTACTTGTGATGATCGCACAATCGATGGTAATGCAAAAGGCACCATGTGAAATCGAAATCAGGGGCCACTGAACCAAGCAAACCCCAAAACATGTATATCCTGTTATTGGCTGGTGGCTTGCCTAGCATCTTGGAAAGCAGCTTGACCGTAATATATCCGGCGGGAAGATGAGCAAAATACATATATGGCTTTGACAACGAGAGAATAGATGCAACGATTTCGGGGAGAAAAATAACAAAATGATCAGAAAATAATGTCAACCAAACCAAGTAACCGAAACCTTCCTGTCGACACTCTGCGAGGCCTCGCTTGCATAATGCTTGTAGCGTATCATGTCATTGGTATTTCACCTGAAAGCGGGCTCAGGCTACATGAAGGAGTTCTTAAAGAGAGCAATGAAATATTCGCGTATATCCGGATGCCCCTGTTTACATTCCTGTCGGGACTGGTTTATGGTTGGCGACCATTCTCCGGAGACTCGAAAACCTTTCTTAACGGGAAAATTCGAAGGCTCATCATTCCGATGCTTGTTGTAGGGACCGGTTTTGCAATTCTGCAAGCGGTAACTCCCGGTACAAATTATCAGCTTGAAGATTGGCGTTTCCTGCATCTCAAGCCTGTTGCTCATTATTGGTTCGTTGAATCGCTCTTTATCATCTTCATCGGTATGCTCATGCTTGAAAAGTACAAGCTCCTCGATACCCGAATGAAGTTTGCCATTATCTACCTCGCCTCGGCAACCGGCTTTGTGACTAACCTGGGAACGATCTGGTTTTCACTTGCCGGGGTTTTCTATCTTTTTCCCTTTTTTCTTGCCGGGTTGTACTGCACGCGATTTCCCCTGGATTTCAAGTATTCTCAGGTAACCGGATACATCGTGATTATCACGATAACGCTCTTCCTTATTTTCTTCAGCGAGCACTACATAAGCGGGCGACGCTCTTTCCTGGCCCTTTTGCTGGGTACTGGGGCTTGTGTAGGCCTTTTGCTCTCCAGGAGCCAGTCGCAATGGCTGGCCAGCATCGGCTATTATTCCTACTCGATCTACCTGTTCCATGTTTTCTTCACTGCTGCATCCAGGATTGCGCTCAAGGGAATTGGGGTAACCGATATCCGGATTCTTTTCATATGCGGATTACTTGCAGGGCTTTCGGGTCCCGTACTCATAGAAACCATTGCAACGAAATTCAATTATTCCAGGATCCTGCTCCTTGGCAAAAGAGGGCTGACGCCAGCCAACTAACACTATGCAAAAAAGGTCAACATGAGTGCAGACTCTTATTTTGAAAGACCGCCTGTCGACCAGTGCTCCTCTTCAACGACAATGGCACGGTGTGAAGAGTGTCTCCACAAGAACGGCACAATTTTTGCACATCTATAGTAGATACATTAAGCGACATGAAACCATGATTGAAGGAAAAAGACATAATGCACCTGCAGGCACCGCAGCAAAAACTGTACGTCTGCTGAATATAGATGTAACAAGCGTTACAGAGTCGGGTTTATTGGATGCTCTGGAAAAAGGACTGGTGGTAACACCGAATGTAGACCATTTTGTGCATCTCCAGAAAAACCAGGAATTCTACGAAGCATACCAGTCAGCGGAATGGATAGTTTGCGATAGCCGTATTGTTTACTTTCTCTCGAAGCTGCTCCCTGAGTCGCTTCCAGAGGCAATACCAGGCTCGAGCTTTTTAGGCTCGTTCTACATGTACCACAAAAACGATAAAGAGTGCCGGATTTTCCTCCTGGGGGCTGCTGAAGGCGTGGCTCATCAGGCGATGGACCAGATCAACCGGAAAGTTGGAAGGGAGATCGTTATAGGAGCTCATTCCCCTTCTTACGGCTTCGAGAAAAACGAAGCAGAGTGTGATCAGATTATCGACATCATCAATCAATCAGGAGCGACAGTGCTGGTTATAGGAGCGGGAGGGGTTAAACAGGAAATCTGGCTGGCCCGATACCGCCACAGAATGCCTGGCGTCAAGCTGTTCATGGCACTTGGGGCCACTATAGATTTTGAGGCAGGAAATGTCAGTCGCGCCCCAAAACTGTTACGTGACATCGGTATGGAATGGCTGTACAGATTGATGATGGAACCAAAAAGAATGTACCGAAGATACCTGATAAACGATCCGGTATTTTTTCTCTATTTCGCAAAACAGTTGCTGGGGATATACAGAAATCCTTTTGAACGGAAAACAGGTATGCCGCAAACTTCGAAATAACCATTATAACCATACCTACGATGAAAAAGATACATGATACAACCACCGCCAATAACTGGTTGCAAAGATGTGCCAAAACCGCACTGCTAGTCTTCTGCGTTCTGATGCCAATAGCAGGGCCGCTTACAGCACATGCCGTAGAATCATCAGTACAATCTGCCGCCCGTCCATTTGGCCTTGACATTGTCGCTCCGGTTTATGAAGCTGGTTCAGACGAGGCGGCGGTAACATTTCAGACTGAGTACTTGCCAACATTGAACGACTGGATAGATCAGACGCTTGGAGAAACGGTAAGCCTCGATAATATATCCAGCTACAGCCTTGATCCATCTCAGCTCACGCTGACAACTGCATCAGATGTACGGGTCTATTTCATTGGGGAAGGTGCCGGATACAAAAACACACTTGGCTTCTATACAGACGGCAGCGATGATATAACGACGGGAGATGCCCAGCTTATTTTTCCCAATCTCACCTCCAATGTATCATACATGAATGCAACGGATCTCTCGAATGCCTCGGCAAATATTAATTTTCCGCTTGTTCCCGGTGATTTTGTTGACCTTGGAACTATGGATGCAGGCACTGAACTTGACTTTTTCTTGATTGCTGATGGCGCATCTGGAGGTACTAATGTGTATTCAACTGATGCATCGTTGAACCCTGACGGTATCGATCACGTGGTTGCCTATGCAGTTGAAGATAGCCCCTACCTGCTGGTTGGTTTTGAAGACTTGTTTGGCGGTGGTGACCAGGATTACAATGATGTGCTGTTTGCCATTGATATAGGCAGCATAAATGTAGATGCACTTACCACGGCTAGCGAACCATCCACGGTTCTATTGCTCGGCTCATTCCTGCTCCTGGCAATCTACCTGAAAAACCGCCAGCAGCATCTTGCTGCAGAAAGACAGAATGCATGAAGAAATCAACGCTGCTCAAGATAACAGCCATTGCATCCCTGGTTATTATTGCTGTGCTGGGAAGTGTCTATGGTTACATATCGGTAAGGGACTACATCAAGGTAAAACGAGATGCTGAAGCCCTCGATACAGCCAGGCAGTTCTTGAAAGATAACCGTCCTGGTAAAGCCTTTGAACTTCTGAAAGTCAGGGACCAGGGTATTACCGGTAACCAGCAGCAATGGCTCCACCTGGAACTTGACGTACTTGAACATATCGGCAACGCTGACAGGCTTCGTTACTTGTACGACCGTAACCCCGGCATTTTTTCAGGGCATGAAGCTGCGTCGATCATGGTAGCCCGTTCCATGCTGGCGACAAGAGATTTTGAGGAATTTACAACCCTGCGTTCAAGTTGGCAGCAGATAAAGAGTCGTCCTGAATCCTGGTTTGCACTGGATATAGATGCCCTTATCGTGCAGGGTGAAGTAGAGAAAGCCATAGAGAAACTCCAGGACAGCTCTTTGGAAGGAGAAGCTGATGCGGTAAGACTTACGAGGCTCGCCCTATTAACATCAAACCTTCAGGAGGCATGGGGATACCTGGAACGCGCGTTCCGGATTGCGCCAAAAAACCCTGACGTACGATCGTTCCGTGCCCAGATCCTTGAACGGATGGGTAAACGCGATATGGCACGAGTAGAATACGTTGCAGCCCATCTTACCGATACCTCCAATCCACTCTATCGCGATCAGCTGGCCGAGTTTTATCGTCGTTATGATAGGTTGGATCTGGCTGTGCAGACATGGGCACAGGATCTTGATGACCGATCGGCCGATTTTATATGGCTGAAAGCACTTTTCTGGAGCAAAGTCGCAACACCAACGTCGCTAGACAGCGCTACTCCCGCGGACCTTTACGGTGCCCTTGCACCATTGGTAATGTATCTGCAGGATTTGCCCCAGCACACCTTTTGGGATGAAGCGCTTGCTAAAAAACACATTCTTAACACCCAGGGTTTTCTTGAGCAGCGTCAGGAAATCTACTGGTTACGTATTCTGCAAGCGATAAAAGATGATCGTGAGCAACAGGCTTATGAACTTCTTCTGTCACATCCATTCAAAAGAAGCTCCTGGAATCCTGATATCGAGCAAGCCCTCGAACAGGTACTTGCCTACAGACTTGAACAGCCTCAACCGGTTGATGCACAGGGGTTTTTTTCCAGGAAAGGTCCTGCCTCGGGCAAACATCAGTTATTCGGTCAGCTGGATCGACTTACCACAGCCCAGGTTCCTGAACCGGCATTACGCAACCTTCTGCAGAGTAAGGCAATTTTTNCCGCAATCTTNATGGCNGGAGGATGGCGGGAAGCAGCACTCCAGCTGCGAGCTCATGANAATCTTTCCGATACGTTTCCCGACTGGTTTGCGTATGGTATGGCTCAATCCATACGGTTCAACAGAGGTGCAGAACAAGCACTGCATTTTATCGAAAAGCAAAAACAAACATCACATGTACGCCTTCTGAAAGGTGAGCTTCTGCTTGCGTCAGGCAAGCTTGAGGCCGGCATGGAACAGCTCGAGCTACTCTCCGGTTCTGATTCGGCTATCGGGTTTCGTGCAGCCTGGCTGCTTACACTGGCATATCTTGATATGAATGAAGTGGCAAAAGCTCGGGGAACACTTGCAAAACAGCCCCAGCTTGGTAAGAGCATAACGGGACAGGAAATCAAGGCCCGGATAGCCCTTGCTGAAGGGCGGCCGGATGATGCCGATAGTATATATACCTCGCTGAAAACAACCTCACCTGAGGCAATGGCCTGGCTTGCCAAAAAGGCATACCGTGCAAAAGAGTGGGAAACCGCCAGGGAAATGACCATGGCTCTGCAAAAGCAATATCCTGACAGGATGCAGTTGAGAGCCAACCTGAATGCTATAGATGAAGCTGAACTTGAGCAGGCATCCATGACTGAGCGCATGCGATAACCAGGTCTTCTTGTCTGAACCATCAACAGAATCCAATGCCGGGAATTATTAGCTGATCGTCAAAGGTTGCAATTGCTGGTACATAAGTACTTCTCTATTCACCGCAATTTCCCACAAGGAGGAACAGATGCTTGCAGAAGGAACAAAGGCCCCGGACTTCTCCCTGCCAGATGCAGAAGGAGTCAAAGTATCTCTTTCAGATTATGCCACAAAAAAAGTCCTGCTGGTGTTCTATCCCGGAGATGACACACCTGTATGCACTACTCAGCTCTGCAGTTACAGAGACAATTTCAGCGAATTCTCCAAACGCGACATACAGGTACTCGGGATCAGCACAGACACTGTGGAATCTCATAAGAAGTTTGCAGAAAAACACGAACTTCCCTTCCCCCTGCTGAGCGACCACGATAAAAATGTATCTCGTCAGTATGACGCCATAGATTTTCTTGGCATGTCAAAGCGTGCATATGTCCTCGTAGATGAACAAGGAGTTATAAGGCTGTCGTTCAATGACCTTCTGCCGCTCTTCTACCAGTCCACCAGGGATCTTTTTGCGAAAATTGATGCTATGTAATAACACCTCTGAAGCCGTATTCTGCTCCTGATAGCGCAACGTTTACGGTTGTTGCAAAGCAATATCACAAAAATATAGTTGCTACTTCACTATATTCCCCCCATGAACACATCAAACTACAAGCGAAAACCGGAATGGCTGAAACAACGCCTTTCCGGATCGGCTGCTTTTGCATCCACAAAACGGCTGATTTCAGGCCATGGCCTCAATACGGTCTGTCGATCAGCACTCTGTCCCAATCTACATGAGTGCTGGTCCAACGGGACGGCCACCTTTCTTCTGCTCGGTAACACCTGTACAAGGAGCTGCAGATTCTGCGCAGTAGCGACGTCAAGAACCCCTCCCCTACCAGATTCTGAAGAGCCCTCCAGGATAGCCGAAGCGGTCAAAGGCATGCAGCTCTCACATGTGGTGCTCACATCAGTCAATCGCGACGACCTGCCCGATGGCGGGGCT
>JGI10211J34971_10001065_pt1 | contig 22834 bp, 40 predicted proteins | sample Etolagsediment_FD_34971 | JGI IMG/M metagenome (IMG submission 34971)
TTAATTATAAGACCGCCTGGGCGCTTAAAAGCATCATCCACACCTGCGATAAGCATCGCGTGCATCCAGGGTCGTCTGCTCGGGGCCAAGAATCCATCTTTATCTCGTCCTCCTCGGGTCTTGAATCCCACATTGCTACACATGCAAACGAGGTGTCCGTTTGCTATCGCATCGCGGCATTCATTCCATGACCTACAGATCGAAACGGTCTTTACCGGGTGTAATCTGCAAAGCGGCTCCAAGGGGTCGGGGACTCCCTTTTTGCCGAGTTCGCGAGCTACCCGTCCTGAATATTCTGTGTAGTCGTATTGCCCACCAAGATATCGCTTGCGTTGTAATACGCCCCATTGTGAGATGAAATCTGCGGCCCAAGTTCCCATAGAACCATCACTGTACTTGATCCTACCGCCGCCAACTTCGTGGCGACTACCGGCATAAATGATCTCAGTAGCAGCTTTAGCAATCCAACGCTCAGGCTTACCAAGCATGAGCATCTGAACTGCGGTTAAAATGTCCACACCTAGTCCAAAAGCATGGCTAACACAATTATGTACACTGTAACCATTGGCTATAAAGGAATGATCTTCTTCAACATCAATACAATATACAGTTGTAGCTACTCTTGAGATAGTTGAAACAGATTGTAGTTTACGTTTTAATCCATATGGATTAGCTTCAGGGTATGTATAAACTTTATTCGATATTCCTGGATACAATTTGGCTGTGTCAGCGACCCCCAAATAAAGAGTTTGAGCTTGAGCCCGCTCCCCTTGAACTTTTATAAACGACATGGTTGGATTAAAACCACAAGTATTAGCAAGTCGAAACATACCTGTAACAAGTTCACGCGATACACTGGTACCAGAACAACATGGACCACGTTTCTTTAAGGATTTACATTGTTTTCGGCCGGGGCAACTGCCATCGCCTTCTAACCATCCAAATAAACATTTGAGTTGAATTTCTTTAGACGCTACTAGAATATCCTTAGGTACTTCCTTAGTATAAGTATTACCTGGTATAAGATGCTTGAAAAACATGGCGACCGCTTTGTTTTGGCATCTTACATACTTTACAGTTGGTTTACTTGGTACTGAATATACCTGGCACTCGATACCAAAGATTTGTTGCATAAGAGTTGCGATTGTATTAGCAAATTTTTCTTCAGTATGTCCTAAGTTAAAATCAACTTTACACCATTGACCAGGCTTCCATTCAGGTCCCTGGGCTCTACTACAACCACCTTCTGCAAGATACGCTCCAATAACATAAGCAAGTCGGTCATCCAGATGTACAAAACGATTTACCCATTTTGAACTCTGTTTGGCTCGTAGTTTATTGTCTCTAATTTCAGCATCGGGACATATATCAAGGAGATCGTATGTTTTGCTTATTGTAGAACCTCGATAACTTTGAATAAAGACATGGTCGTCGAGACTAAGCTCCCCTGCTGGTTTCCATTTCCCCCCACCCACAAAAATCAGATGGTCAGGGGTACAAACAACATCTTCAAAAGTTCCTTTAGCTTGAAATCGAATCATGCTTTTCTTAAACGGTTTACGTATAGTTCTAGTAACCCGTTGGGGTCGTCCTAGATGACTTAAAACATATTCTCCAACTTTGATTCGTTCAATTTCTTTGCGATTACCATCTGCCATAGTAACCAAGGTTCCAGCTTGCTTACAATCGCCAATTTCTTGAAGGTGTGGAACTAGAGGGGACTCAGTCACTTCCTCAAAATACTTCCAAAGGCAAACAAGTTTACCTTTTCCAGTATTGAGGATTTGTTTATTTTGTTGTGTTAGATATGGTTTTATTTGCGTTCTTACCCAACGGTCTCGTATAATGGGGTCATCAATCCACCCGCCCTGCACGGCTGTTGGAATTGTATCATCCGCTGCTTGCAACCAGGGGGGTATCCAAAGGCCCGAGCCCATTGAAAGGCCAGCCGTGGTACCCAATCCCCATTTCAAAAAATCCCGCCTTAACATTACCTTATCTCCATATGCTACTTATGCGGATTTACTGCTTGCTAGTTGCAAAATATCGCAACCCTTTAGCAACCTCCTTCCACACGGCCGAATGCTGGGATTGTGTAACCAGTAGCCCATTGTTGGCACGTTGTTCTAGCTCCGCTTGCAGGGACCGTAAAAATGGAATCCAAGCTTGAAGTTGTTCACCTAAGGCGGCGCGATTGGCTTCTGTTGTAGCTGTAATAATATCGTAAGGCTGTGTTAATGTCCCAGCGTCGATTTGTGCAGCAATACTCTCGAAGGCACCAGCTAACTTAACTGCATCATTGGATCGAGATGGGGATTGTATTCCAGTACACCATGTCCCTATTTTCTTGCTTAAAGTAGTAGCCGGCCCCGGTGGTACAGGCGGCTCAGGGTCGGGAGTTGGGGGTGGTGGTGTAGAACCAATTACTCGAACTACATGTCGCTTAACATTCACACTATCATTTACAGCGCAGGCCACGATGAACATGAATTCACCAGGTACACCAGAACTAAAAACCGCACGTCGGCCTTCATCAATGACTAAGAAGTCTTCTGTTTCGGGTACAACCATCCATTCAAATTTGTTGCCAACAGACTGAGAAACATCCAAGACAACTAACTTCCCTATTTTAACTTCAGCGGGTGCTGCAATAATCACTTCGGCTTCATCACCGGCAAGGTTCTGCGTTAACCCACTGTAGATTGTAACATTCTTCTGTGCCATTACTGATGTGGTAACCACAGGCGGTGTCTCAAATTGATCTGAAACATATTGAAAACTGAAAAAGCCAAGCACTGCCATAATAACGAGGCTGGCTATCCCAGTCATCATAAGTTTGCGTTTCCGATTAAACATGATTTTTCCCTCGCTAGTTTCATTCCGGGGCGGGTAGCCTGGGGCAAGGCTACCCGCCCACCTACATGCCCATCCAGGGCTTATCTCTCTCCTAGTTTACCTAAAGTTCGAGCAAGATTGCAGCGTCGTTTAGCTGTTGTGCTAAGTTTTTCTGCTGGTTGGTCACAATATGCCTTCCAACTAGAAAATCCGGCCGCTTTAGCTTGTTTAGTTAAAGCACCTTCCTTGAGCCCCGCTTTTTGAATCCATTTCTTTGGCTTCTTTTTAGCCATGGTTACTTTCCTTCGGGTCGTGGACGCTCTCGTCGGGGTTTACGCTCATCATTTCGAGCAAAGCGAATCTTTTGTCGCTTCAGGTTTTTCTTTTCTTGTTCGTCAGTAGTTTTATTAGAGTCTTCTGCCATGTTATTAGTAGTCCTACTAGGGGTCATTGTTGCTGTTTAACTTAACTAATCTTCGTGTAAGTCACAAATCGTAAGCCGGTATTTACAAGACCTTGTATTGCGACTAAACCAGCAACTAAAGCTGTGTTATTTGCAATCAGGTCATGACCAGCTAAGTAGCCGATAATACCAGCCACCAACGTTAAGCCATTTACCCAGATAATCTTGGACTGGAACCAAGACTTCTCAGGAACTTCCGCTTCCGCTTCCGCTTGAGGTGTAAGATCATATGCTGCCATTGTTTACCCTTTCATTATGGATTATTGTGCCATCTTAACAGAATGATACTAATGCCAGTCAGACGCATGGCTTAGTCTCTTTCTGTAAAGTTGTAATCGTTTTCCGTAGGGAATACTTCCTGCCCAATGGGAAATCGAAGGTTGGGTGTTCGCACCCATCCTTGTGAACCATACCGAGTTACTCGTGTTTTCCCTACCCAGTACAAGTTCCCCCATGGGGTCCTCATGTAATCATTGTAGTTCCTTGCATCTTGGACCTCACGCCCTTTGTAATACAAATGACCTTGATAGAGATATCTGTCGCCAGGTGGTACAAGGTGTTGAATGTAATGCTTCCAATTTCCCCTCTCATAGGTGCGGGAGATATCCATTGCGTAGATGATCGGTGTAGTAGTGCATACAACACCATTGCTGGTGTCACTGACTGTGACTAAACCCGTTAAGAGTGTCAAAATCATTAGTGCTTTTCTCATAGATCCCCTACCTCAAGTTTATTGCCAATCGGCCCTTTGGCAGCATGGAATTGCCAACCTGTTGTTGCATGCCAATAACAGTTGCCCCAGGGTGTAACATAGTAATCGTTAATTTGGAGTGCTATTAAACATTGGTTTCCGTAGCAAAGAATGCCACGCGATTCCTTATAAATGTAAAAGTGCCATCCGTTTTCCCTTAAATCCCCTGGGAAGTCGGATGGCAGATCAATACTTATGTTCGTACTAGCTGGTGCACTATTTGTATTTAAGTTGGCTTGCAAATCAACTGAAATAGCCATAATGACACTGACTACAACGGTTAATAAAAAGAGATCAACGGTTAATACAAAGAGATCACAGAGTTTATTCATTGTTTTGGATATTTTGCATAAGGTAGTGTTCAATTTTTGCCCCTAGGAACTGAGTCGCCCCCAAACAAGCAAACGGTTCGCCACGAAAAGCATAAGATACATCTTCAGTTTTTAAGACTTCACCGCGATTAAACAAACCAACCATTGCAAAAACATCAAAACGCTGCTTCAAAGCATTCAAAAGGTCTTCAGTAGGTACTAAATCTAAGTCTGGCGTCATTATTCTATCTTCTGGTCCTTACCGGCTTCTATGATGATGGCAATAATGCGGTCACCAATACGATCAATAATTTCGTCTTTATCTTCAACCTCTTCGAGTTCATCTACGATGATATGGATGATATCTCGACCCAGATTCAAGACTGATGATTTTGAGAGTAGGGTGCCGAGATTTCGTTCAACTAGGTTGCAGGACTTTACCAGACGCTCGACTGTAAGGAGTAGGGTATTGAGTGTACCGCAAGCCGCGAGCAAATCCCCGTCGTCATGGATCATATTGAATCGCTTCTCGACGAGCATTCGAGCAAAAGCGATTTCTTCGCGGAGTGATTTGATGTCGTCGTGGTCCGAGAGGGCGGCCAGACGATTCGAGTATTGAGCTTCAGTCAAGAGGTACTGGCGGACCTTTTGGTCTTCCAGACGCTTGAGCGCATGTCTATCGTGAGTGTGGCAATAAATTGACCCTTCTACCCGTTCGAGGGGGCATTGGGCGTCGTCATTGACGTGTTGACAGCGTTTTTCGGGGCTCGGTATACCCATAAAGTTTCTCCTTCTTATACTCCTATCGGAATAATCGTTATAAACCGAGAAAAAATTCGGAAAACTACATGGATTGCAACTTTTATTGCAATCTTCGGTAGATTTGTATACAGATTTACATTGTCCTAGCCGACAAAAATGCCATTTTTTCTTCAAAATTCCCCAAGAATCCCTTGACTTTTGAGCTTTTATCTGATATACTTGTAGTAGAGCTTTGAGAGGAGCCTATGAACCGCGTACAAGCTTTTGGACAAAATTACAGGTCAATCCAGTCTCTTGCTGGTGACCCGCGTTGCGCTGTCTCATATCGAACCCTCTGGACACGGATTCGTATTTATGGGTGGTCGCCCCATGACGCTGCGCGCACCGCGTCGGATATCTCATGGTATCAAGTCTGGGACGAAACTTATCCCACCTTGAAAGATGTCGCTAACGACGCGCGATGTGAGGTTAGCTTTGAGAAACTTCGACGCCGTGTGTACGACGACATACCGTTGTATGACGCGGTACGTGAAGTCCCCACGACTGTAAAGGTCTACAATGTTTGGGGCACCGATTACTTACGAATCAAAGACATAGCTGACGATCCTCGCTGTGGAGTTGTCTATCGAACCCTTGCATACCGGATTGCAGAAGGAATTCCGCTCGATATTGCGGTTTTACCACATAAACGGTACATCGAATGGAAAAAAAGGCGGCTATATGCCTAGAAACATTGTTATCTTTGGTGCATCGGGCGATTTAACACGCCGCAAATTGATTCCGGCATTGTATAACCTATGGTTAAACAACAAACTCGGAAACATCCGTATCTTTGGTGTATCCCGTACAAACTTCACAGACGCAGAGTGGATTGAACACCTTACTCAAGGTCAAGACCTCGGTGCTAAGTGGCAACAGTTTTCTCAGTTGCTTTCCTACTGCCCTGGGGACGCCACTAAGGATATGATTCCCGATGGTGAGGTTTACTACCTCGCTGTCAACCCCGACCTCTACGGCCCCATAGCGAGCCGTATAATGGAAGGTGTGAAGCATCCTATTGTACCACGCAAATTGATTGTCGAGAAACCATTTGGCACAAACCTGGAAACCGCACAAGCGTTGAACAAAGAACTTCATCGCTACTTTCGGGAGGACCAGCTTTATCGGATCGACCACTACCTGGGGAAAGAAACTGTACAGAATCTTCTCGTGTTTCGATTCGCCAACGCGATCTTTGAACCCATTTGGACCCGTGACTATATAGATCATGTGCAAATCACCGCTGCTGAGACAGGCGGGATCGGGTCTCGGGCCGGTTATTACGATCAGAGTGGTGTTTTGATAGACATGTTCCAAAACCACTTACTTCAACTGCTTACTTTAGTGGCAATGGAGGCCCCAAGCAGCCTAGAAGACATTAGGGACGAGAAACTGAAATTATTGAAGGCTATTCCGACGCTTTATGCACCTCAATTGAAGGACTCTTTACAAGGTCAATACGATGGGTATCGGCAAGAGCCTGGGGTACATCCCGGTTCTATGAATCCGACCTTCAGTTGTGCAAAGCTTACGATTAACAATTGGCGGTGGACTGGTGTGCCGTTTTACTTGCGGTCTGGTAAAGAATTGAAGGAGCGAACCACTCGGATTGTGATTCAGTTCAAACAGGTGCCCCATAGCATTTTCCACAACGCGACACCTAATCGCTTGGTCATTAAGCTCCAGCCAGACGAGTCTATCCGTCTACACTTTACAGCTAAGGTTCCTGGATGGGGCGCTGTCGGTGACAAGAATCTGTTGTTCCAGTATGGGGACGCTTTTCCCGATGCGTACCAGACCTTACTCATGGATGCGTTCAACGGCAACCAGAGTCTTTTCACGAGTGCCGAGGAAGTCGAGCAAGCTTGGCGTATCATTGACCCTCTTCAGGATCACTTTGCGCGTACACCACTGTACAGATATGAACCCGGGTCTTGGGGCCCACCTGCATCTGACGATTTACTCACAAAAGAAGGGCGTCGATGGCTCTAAAGAAACAATGGAAAGATGTTATTCTGATGGTAGAATGTATAAAAATGTTCGAGAAGTGATAAGAGAAAGTGGTTGGAGTAGAACTCATATTAGTCGAGTTTGTAAAGGCCATCGTAAAACTACGGGTAATCTAAGTTGGGAATATATAAAGGAGTAGGTAATGAGCTATATTTTAGTAACAGGCGGGGCCGGGTTTTTGGGCTCTCATTTATGTAAACGACTGATTGCAGAGGGGAATAAGGTCCTATGCGTCGATAATCTCCATACTGGACGTATGGAAAACATCGAACCCTTGTTAAATTGCTCGGATTTCCGTTTTCACGAAGGTAATGTACAAGATGCAAAGCAAATTGTACCTATGTCGGTAGACTCGTATACGTTCGATCAAATCTACAATCTTGCGTGCCCAGCGAGTCCACCCGCGTATCAGGACGATCCCATCAATACTCTTATGACAAGTGTTCTAGGGGTTAAAAACTGTCTTGAAATCGCTCTGAGAGCAGGGGCGACCATGTTGCAAGCTTCGACCAGTGAGATTTATGGTGACCCGAAGGAACATCCACAGGATGAAGAGTATGTTGGACATGTAAATCCTATCGGGCTACGAGCTTGCTATGACGAAGGCAAACGAGCCGCCGAAACCCTGTGCTTTGATTACCGACGTACCTATCGCACGGATGTGAAAGTCGTGAGGATATTCAATTGTTATGGTCCCAATATGGACCCGAATGATGGTAGAGTCATATCGAACTTCATTATGCAAGCTCTCAAAGACGAACCAATCACCATATACGGTGACGGTATGCAAACACGTTCATTCTGTTATGTAAGTGACATGGTTGATGGACTTATCCGAATGATGAATTCTCGACTCACAGGACCAGTGAATCTAGGCAACCCTGATGAATATGACATGCACCATTTAGCTAGCATCATTTGTGGCTTAATAGGTAGCACTTCACGTTATGTTTACAAAGATTTGCCAGAGGATGATCCTAAAGTACGCCGTCCTGTCATTTCGCGGGCTCGTAACTTCTTGGATTGGGAGCCAAGAGTCGAATTACGGGATGGTTTGCTGAAAACTATAGAATATTACAGGAGTTTGACATGAATGACTGGTTTGGACTTGGACACTGGATAATAGACTCTTGTCTGTTGATTGTGGATCACACCCTACTAAAGTGGGCATCCCGGTGAGTGTTCAAGATTGTCTTGACCAAAGGCAGTATTGTTCCCTCTCATTTATTCTTGTAAATATGGATGAGGATACTGCAAAAAGAGTAGTCGCAACCATGGAGAACTTGTTAATATGATTTACCGACACAACTATATCCAACGACTTAAAAACGAATTAGGGATTCGTTTTGATGAGTTAATACGTGCCCTACACATTCCGAATGGGATGGGCATTTTGGCTACCGAAGATATTGATATTGATGGAATGAGTATTCGTATTGCAGTCGTATTGCAGTCGATAATTTCAAAGCTACCCTGTCTGAAGTGAGGCGTCTCAAATGAGTCGAACCGTCCGTTTCTGTAAACAACGTGACAAGTATTCTTGTGGCCCTATAGCCCTTTTGAATATCGACAAGTTCTACGGTGAACGAGTCACGTATGCTGATTTGAAGTATTATCGAAAACTGGTTGATTGCAAGCCTCTTCAAGGGACAAAGACAAGCGCCATGTCTGATGTATTGGGGCGTGCAAGTCGTCGTACTTGGGTTAAGACAAAAGAGTTTCTTCAAGATGGTTGGTCATGTTTAATCATTCAAACTGGCGACGGGCGTGCGAATCGTCTGGGTCATTATTCTTTGGTCGTCACAGATAAGGGTGGGAGATACATCTTAGTAAATCATTACCGTGGTCAAGAATATGCTGGTGTTGAAATAAGCTGGCGAGAGTTTTACGGACTATGGCGAAAAGCATACCGATTATGGTATGTAAAACGCCTGTGCTGAAGGAGGGACTGAATGGTTAAATTTATTGTTTTTGTTGAATGTACCGATTTAATCCATGCTCGCGTCGAAGTCGGCCGAGCGTTAGGAAAATTGATCGACACTCATAAGTGGGAGTTTCTTGGAAACAGTCGAGATACAAATATGAAATCGGATTTAACACAGTTAGGATTCTCGGATCTTAAAGCAGCGGAAGCAGCGTGTGATGCTATTGATGATTTGGGAATCGTTGGTTTAACTACGCATGTAGAAGGAGTTCCAAAGGGATTATGAGATTTCAATGGGGGAACTTACTTGTTCGGAGTTTGGGTTATGGTATCGTGGCATTAGATACACGATAGGTAGGATTGTGCGGATTACTCGCTAAAAATAGGCAAAAACTGCCTATTTTAAGGGTAAAAACGCTTGACAAATCTATCATAACATGGTAAGATATAGATATGAAGCTTAAACTACGTTGCGTCAAGATCGTTCGAGATGAGAGTTGTTGTGTCGGTTGCCATTGCAATTGTAAGATAGACAACGCCGAATTTCCGGCAATCTTTTTCCGAAAGGATAGTACGTGGAGACTACGTTAAATAAACTCAATGTGACGACAGTTCAAATCAACGATATGATTCAAACTTTAGCGGATTATATTCGCAATTCAGGGTGGGAATTCGAGCAAGTTGTTGGAATCGAACGCGGGGGATTGTTTGTTAGTCGTCCACTTGCCGGAATGTTGAGTCTACCACATGACAGCGTATATATTAGTTGCTACACTGAGACGGGGCGGCGTGAGCGTCCGATTGTTGAGGGATTCATTAACACTGGTCTCTCCACATTGATTGTCGATGATCTTATTGACGGAGGCTCAACGTTACGATTATTCAAGGAGCAATTCTGCTACAAACCAACCGACGCTACGGCTGTACTCTTTTGGCGTCCCGATAGTAACAGGCCAGATTTCTATGTCGCAGAAAAACCAGAACAATGGATAATTTTTCCCTGGGAGTTAGATCGTGAGAATTGAAGAAGGTGTAAAACTTGATTTCTGTGACGTGTTGATTCGACCCAAACGATCCGACGCCCCAAGTCGGAAGTCTATTATTTTGGATCGTGTCTTTAGGTGCCCGATTAGCGATAGAACTCTGGAATGTGTTCCGATTATCGCAGCGAATATGAGCACGACCGGTACATTTGCGATGGCTGACACCATGGCAAGATGCCACATGCTTACTTGCCTACATAAATTCTACACACTCGATGAACTTACCACGTTCTTCACTAAGCAAGCCGCAGCGGCCCATTCTTTCTACACCTTAGGAATCAAAGAGGAAGACTTCGAGAAGCTTGACGCTTTTGCAAATGTAATAACCCCCGATAAGCTTTGTATTGATGTTGCAAATGGCTATACTCGTTATTTTGTCGAGAAAGTAAAACGTCTCCGGGAGCGTTTTCCACACACGATTATTATGGCGGGCAATGTAGCCACACCGGATATGGTTCAGGAGTTGATATTAGCGGGTGCCGATATTGTGAAGATCGGAATCGGTCCTGGTAGTGTATGTGTTACCCGTATCAAAACAGGGATTGGAGTACCTCAACTCTCGGCAGTAATGGAGTGTGCAGATGCAGCTCATGGACTTCACGGCCTCATTTGCTCCGACGGTGGCTGCACCACATCTGGGGATATCGCAAAAGCGATGGGTGGTGGTGCAGATTTTGTAATGTTGGGCGGAATGCTCGCTGGTACTGACGAGTGTGAAGGCGAATGGACTGAAGATGGCCTCACTTTCTTCGGTATGGCGAGTGAGGAAGCCCAGATACAGTTCTATGGCGGTGTTAAGGATTATGCGGCAGCGGAAGGTAAGTGTGTTACTGTCCCTAAGAAAGGGCCAGCCCAATCACTTCTCCATGATATCAAAGGTGGATTACGCTCTACCTGTGCGTATGTTGGAGCCGCCCAATTGAAGGAACTATCGAAATGTACCACCTTCGTAAAAGTAGCTCGTACTCATAATGTTGTTTACGGGAGGTAAGATGAAACATCTGGATGTTTTTAGATTCGAGTACACTAATAGTCTTGTGGTTATGCTAAATCCGTAAGGTTGTTCTGTCGGACGCTGTATTGAATCAAATGTAAAATGTGAATTTGGTGGAGGCCTGAAGATGCGCGGTAATCCGTATAAAGCAGGTGACAAATTATGGTGGGTCAATATGGATCTTGAACCCGTACTTGTAACAGTTAAAAGATCGAATGGTGAAATTGGTTGCTTGATTCAAGTGGATAGGGATCGAACTCCCCATTACGTTAGGTATAAGAAACTATTGCGGACGGAAAAGATGGCTCTTGTGGACGCACAAGTGCAAATTCAAACTCGTAGTATTGAACTACGGGATCAACTGGACGCTCTATTTGAAAAACGCACCGCAATTCGACAACGTTTACATTCTGAATTTACAGGGGCTAATCCACATGGGTAAGTTTCAATCGGGTCAAGACATTTGGTGGTGGGATGAAGTTCACCTTGAGTTGCACGAAGGTGTGATTGCCGGGGACGTTTACGAAGATTACATTGATTTTGCAGGTCGGGTATGGCACGTCGCGACTGATGAAGATTCTGATGGTAGACCCTTCCACATTAGAATCCGGAGTGAGAATATCTACGCGACCTTAGAAGATGCTCGACTCAAGCTTACAAAGATGTTGTACGATAAAGCCAAAACCGCCGTGGCAGAAGCTCAAAAATACGACGCCGCCCATATCAGATTGTTGAAGCTCTGATTTGGTATCTGACACAATGTTTGAATTGCTATGAACTCTTGTGGTATACGAAAGGGAGACTAACATGAATCGAGTTTGGAAAAGGGAATCGTAATGTCTAAAGTAACCAAGTATCTGACAAAGTATCGTGAATATATGCGACTGGATCAAAACTCGCAAGAGAGTGATCGTGGTGATGCCTTGTGGGATAAACTAAACAAAATGTGGAATCGCATGTCGTCCGAAGATCGTGATCATGTCTGTGACACGTTGGAGCGAGATTGTGAAAAGACTGATAAAGATATACAGTAATGGATCGCATAGCAAGGTACATAGAAATTTGGGATAAGTTGCGTGCCATTCCCATTAACGATCGCCCCGCTGTGCTTCGTGACGAGTTTGATGACATTTGGCTGCATTTTACTGAGGCTGAGAAAGTTCGTTTAGACAAAGCATTGGAAATTAGAGACTGATGGAACGATTCTTTCTAGTGTAAATACTCTATTAGAAGAAACCCTGTTGGATAACTGAGTCTAAAGGGTGGGTGGCACGGTTGTGACAGAAAACAGCGTATTTGGTTAGTTAACCATGGTTTCGAGTTCAATTTAGATGAATGGGGACGAATTTGATGAGGACATTGTTATTTACACTGTGCTTTTGGCTCGTGAGTGTGGGGAATATGTTGGCGGTTGATCTGAATAAGATTGCACCTAGGGATAGGTCTCCTATTTTGAGCTTGTCGTCATCTAGTTCTCCCACTACTTATGCTAAATCTTACGGCCACTGGGGGCAATATAAAAATGGTCCCAGCGGCGCGGTCAATATGGCTTATTACGCAAAACGTATTAATTCTCGATCTCAACCACAATATCGATATTCCAGACCGTATAGAGCAACGGCTGAGACTTTGTATTACAGTACCAACCCTTATAGTGCGGCAAACAGTTACGGTCGATTTGGACCCTAATAGAGAAAAGAATGAAGGTGAGAGTCATTGATGCTTTCATTACCAAAACTTACATACGTTCAGAAGAAGCGGTTCTGGGCTCGGATAGATATCCAAGGCCCTGATGAATGCTGGAATTGGACGGGTAATTTATATCGAGGTTATGGTCGAGTTAGTCTCCAAAGTCGAGGCTATTTGGCGCATAGAATAGCTTATGCACTCCACTTTGAGTACGATCCAGTGAATCAGCGTATTTATCAAACCTGTGGCAACCCAGCTTGCTGCAATCCTGCTCATTTGACTACATTAGCTGTTCAAATTGGTGTCCGGAATGGGGCTACTAGATTAACTGAAGCTGAGGTAAGAGAGATTCGAGCCCTTGATTTACAGGGCGTAAGTCTACGGGAACTAGGGCGTCAATTTGGCGTGGCACCAAACACGATTAAGAAGATTGTGGATCGAAAAACATGGAAACACATATAAGAACATCCTTGTACAGATTGTATGTTACATTTTGAAGAGGAAAACGAAAATGATTGATGTTAATGCTGCACGGCGTAAGTTGTTGATGCGATGGCGACAGAATAATTTTGTTGAACTCCATGAACCTGATGATACAGAAGAATATAGTTATATTGCCTTACAACTCCAACCTGAAGATTATGAAGATGAGTTTGACTTTTTATATTGGGAACCTGCAATGATTGCTTTGGAAAAGGAAGTAATCAAGCATGATAACCGTAAGTTCTATAAAGTAGAAGTTTTCTGTGATGATGACATTTTAGTTATTGCTTCTTCGCGTGGGCAGTATCCTGAATGCCCAAAATCAGAGTAAGTGGGGAGGGATTTGGCCTGAACGAGGTTAGGGCCTATGGTTCGGATTGGAACCGAAATCCCAGGAAAATTGCAACTAATTGGAGAACAAAATGCCAAAGATTGAGACACGATTTGCTTTAGGACAGCTTGCTTACTATTTAGTAGGAGCCGGAATGATTACGCGAGTTAGGGTTACTGCGTGGCACGCTGCCCAGCGAGGTCGTACTGTAACTTATACGGTCCGGGCGAAAAACGAAGAGCTTAACGATGTACTGGATTCAGATTTGTTTCATACTTTTGAGGCCGCCGAAGCCTCTTTTCAAGAAGACTGTCGAAGCCATATTGCGGCCCATCAGTACGAAATAAACATGTGGGACGAGTTATTGAATTTAGATTGTCAACTTACCGATGCATCTATTGAGGTAGACGATGAGTCAAAAAGAACAACTTGAAGACTTAAAAGCCACTTTGAGTGAAGCTCGTAATGCTTGGTATGATCTCGATGAAGATTTTAAGGTATTGCAGACACAGCGTGACGATTTGGCAACTAGAATTATGTTGCAAAAGTCGCAATTAGAGTTTGTAACTAATCAACTTGAATCACTGCAACATCGTTTTGACAAGTTGTTAGCGAGATTTCCACAATCTGCGGAGGGCGCGCTCATTTTTCCTGGTACACTAGTATTTAAGATGGTCTTGAATTCCGATGGTATATGGGACCCTGAAGAACACCTTGTCACGATGGGTGCTGAGTCTTTGAATATGACACAAACCAAACTTTCGGAATGTTATGTGCATCCTCAAATGGGAATTGATGCGATGGAGGGGCGATGATAGCAGTGATTAAACAAATCTTTTTGGACATGGACGACGTGCTGAATACTTGCATCATGGCAGGACTCAAGTACATTGGATGCCCGGTAAGTGCAACCGACTACGAGAAGTTCAATCCTGAATGGGGTTTTGATATCGTAAAGGCGGCTAACCACCTCCACCCTAATCGAAACTTCACAAAAGATGAGTTCTGGGGTCGGATTGATCGAAATTTCTGGGCGACTATTCCAAAATCACGGGAATATCAGTGGCTTCTGGACGTAAGTACTGCGATGGTCGGCGAAGAGGGTGTTTGCATCCTGTCCAGTCCGACTCAGGATGGCAGTTGCCTCGCGGGTAAGTTAGATTGGCTACAGAAAGAGTTACCGCGTTGGATGCACCGTCAGTATCTCTTTGGGCCACGAAAACACTTTTGTGCTCGTCCCGATGCACTTTTAATCGACGACAGAGATTACAATGTTGATGCGTTTCGAGGAGCGGGCGGTCAGGCTATTCTGGTACCGCGACCATGGAATACGCTTCACAAAGTAGAGCCGATGCTGTGGCTTATCAATGAACTTGGGAAGTACCGAGGATGACTAAAGAGTCTCCCCAGCCAGAACTATCTGAGGAAGAGAAAGCCCTTGCGAAACAAATCCTGGATGAGGAAAAACACGTTTGACTTTTTTGAAAAAGTGTGCTATACTTGTAATATGACGCTCGGTTAATCCGACGTTACTCTTGAGGGGGATTTGGCAGGACCCTATCCCCCTCTAATTGACTACAAAGACCCTGATAGTGCCCAAAGATCGAGGTGCCGTGCTGGACATGAGCGGTATGGGCAGCGGAATGGCGTTACAGATCGGCTTCACCAACCTACAGCTACAGCCGAAAAACGATCTCAGGGTTTAACAACACTTGCTCAGTGGCTTCGTAATTGTGAGACTAACGAGATGGCACAGACATTTCAACAGAAATACGCCATCACTGAAGAGGAGCGTGAAGCTCTTATTCAGATGATTGCGTACCGATACATAGATTTTGTCACCGAAGGTGCTGAAGATTGCGCACGTCGTGCCCTTGACCAAATTTATGAGAAAGTGGATGTAGTTAATACTGATACACTCAATCTTACGTTTAATGTACAACAGATGGTAACGGATATCATTGTTGAGTTAGGTAGATACCGAAGAGAACACCAATCCGACCCATGGCTACATCGCATCACCATTTGGTTGCGACAATGGTTCGGGGTTAATAAGAATGCCTTTGGAGATTAGTGATGGAACCAACGATTTTATTTCGTAAGGACTTAGACTCGGAAACCGAGTTTAAGGTTGCCCAACAATATTTCCCTGTTGTAGATCATAGGGCAGCGTGTCCACCGGATGCTCTTGTCATACCTCGGTATTCAGCGTTGCCATACTACCGAGAGTTGGAACGGGATATTCAATGGCATGGTGGGGAACTTATCAACAGTTGGCACCAGCATCGTTGGATCGCCAATTTTGAATACTACGACGAGTTGCGAGATTTTACGCCTGAGACCTGGAATGATTATATGTTCCCACAAGCTCCTGAAGGGGCGTTCGTCGTTAAAGGGCGGACTAACTCTCGGAAGTTTGAATGGAATAGACTAATGTTTGCTGAGAACAAGAGGCAAGCGACCCATATTGGTGTGAAACTTGCCCAAAATGAATTCATCGGGCCGCAAGGGCTGATTTATCGTCGATATATACCCCTTAGAACATTTGAAGTTGGTTTGAATGACTTACCCTTCACGAATGAATGGCGATTCTTTTTCTACCAACAGTCGCTATTGAGCTACGGGTATTATTGGTCGAGTGCGATGGATGACACTATGGCACAGGCTAAAATAACTTCCAGTGGTTTTGAACTGGCCTACAAAATTGCCGGGATCTGTAAAAACTACGTAAATTTCTTTGTCTTGGATATAGCGGAAACTCAAGAGGGCGATTGGATTTTAATTGAAGTAAATGACGGCCAAATGTCGGGACTGTCAGAGAATGACCCTGACCTTTTGTATAGTAATCTAAAGCGGCGAGTCAATGACACGCAATGAATTCCGAACCGCAGTCTTTGAACGCGACGGTCACAAGTGTGTAGTTTGTGGTGCCCTTGGACAGGATGCGCATCATATCCTTGAACGTCGATTGTGGCCTGATGGTGGTTACTACCTTGATAACGGGGTTACATTATGCAAGGAACATCATATTGAGGCTGAAAAGACTATTTTATCAGTTGGGGAGCTTCGAGAAGTCGCCAATATCACGAGAGTTGTGCTGCCGCCGCATTTTTATTCTGACTGCTGCTATGACAAGTGGGGAAATATCATTCTACTGAATGGACAACGGATGCGAGGTGAGTTGTTCTATGATCCGTCAGTCCAAAAAATTCTGGCCGATGTTTTGAGTCACTTTACTGACTATGTCAAGTATCCTCGAACGTATCATCTGCCTTGGAGTCCCGGCCGAACAAAGTATGATCGCACCCTAGACTCAGTGTCGATGTTCGAGAATCGAGAAGTCATCGTCACAACAAAGATGGACGGTGAAAATACGTCTCTTTATACGAGTTATCTTCATGCCCGATCTATTGATTCACAGTCTCATCCTAGTCGAAATTGGCTAAAGAATTACCATGCCGCAAGGGGATGGCAAATCCCCACAGGTTGGCGAGTATGCGGTGAGAACTTGTTTGCGGCTCACTCTATTCATTATACTAATTTACCGTGTTTCTTTCTGGCTTTCTCGATTTGGGATCAACATCGATGTTTATCTTGGGACACTACGTTAGAATGGCTGGAATTGTTAGACATGGAACCCGTTCCAGTCTTGTATCGAGGTGTGTGGGATGAAGAGTTAATCCGTAACCTTGATATTGAGGGGCAGGAAGGTTATGTAGTTCGTTTAACTAGTGACTTTAGCTATGCGAACTTTAGAAACTCAGTTGGCAAGTACGTTCGGGATGGGCATGCGACAACAAGTCATCATTGGCGATTCCAAAAGATTAAACCCAATAAGTTAGCATAATGATACCGCTACAAGAACAATACAATTTGTATCTCGAAGGCTTAGCCAATGAGGTTATGCACATCCTACAACGTCACCGTAAGAACTTCATGCAACTTGACATTATGGACAAGGTAGATGTTTGGCTCGTTCAATCCGAGATGAATGTACTAACGAGCGCCTTGTCGCAATTCTCTGAACAGATCAAAGAGCGAATACGAATCATCAACTTCTATCCAAATAAACCCTGTCTTATGAGTATGCAGTCGTACACGTTTACTTGTAGTCTGGGACATGAATTTACATTTGAACTTTACATGAGGAAACGAGATAACCGTCATGGAGATAACGAAGAACAAGGGTGAATCATAACGACTTACAATGTAAAGGCTCCAAGATGAAACATGTACCATGGGAAAGTCCTTGGGAAGCACGCGAGTATGCCAAGCTGGTCCCATATGAGGGTTGGGGTTGGTTCCTTGAATGCAAGATTAAATCGCAATGGTTCGAGTTTGTTCGATACACATGGCGTCATCGGATTAGATTATGGATCGGACTTAACGGGAAGATCGGCCGCGAGTGGGTCTTCAAACGAGTGAAGTTTAGAGGCAGATTACATAGGTTTTTGAACAAGGTATTGTAATGACACGAATAGAATTCCGAGCCATTTTGAATTTATTGATGTGTTCCGACCCCTGGCCCGCAGGGGTTGAGGATCGGTTGATTATTGAGCCATGGGCAGACAAACAAGCCCAAGAATTTGGTTTTAAGGATTGGATAGACGCTTACTACCAGGAGGTAGGGGTATGATTAACGTTGAAGAATGGCGAGCCATGGCACCAGAAATGTTCCTGGACGAATTGAACGTGATACCTACGTTGCAATGTTTCACATACAATGAACAAAATGGAGACTACAACTTAGAGGAACCATGGGTCTCATTTGCAGTTAATGACCACTATGTTAATTGTTGTACATCTAATAATTTGGCAGCTATGTATATGAGGCCAGCAATACGGACATTAGCTAACGCTGTAGAAAAACTAATAGTACAAAAGCTAGTTGCAGACTTGTATAATATAAACAGATCACCAATTTTACCACATCTTACATGGGATAATATAGAAAACGAATTAGAACATGCCAAAAGAATACTCAATAACCACAATGCCGGGCCGCAAAGATTTCTATGGTACCAGGGGACAGAAGAAGAATTGTTCCCACCCTTAGGTGGTTTTGTTTCTAATGTTCTTTCTTCTACTGTGGGTACCTTGCCACCCGGATTGGCATTAGCATGGGATAAGGAAGCCATTGGCTGCCAGTATGCTCTACGCATGCAGATAGATGAATCAAGACGTATTTATCAACAAGAAACCACGGTACGATTATCCGTTTCCACAGCGGTCTGGGTTATTGTTCCTAATCGGATTATCATATTCAAGAACCAATGATGACAAAGAGACCCAGAGAACAAACTAACAACGAGAGTATAATGAAGACAACAGTACACGAGTTACTCCCTGACCCTAATAAACACACACCTCGGGGACAACAAGATTCAGTGCCACATTCAGAATTGAATGCAAAGTGTCTATTTCTACCCACAAAGCAAACCAATTTATCCCATTATCACAGAGAAACAAAAGGGCGAAGTATCAGCCGCAGAGGTACAGAATGGAGCCACTATGTATATTAGACTTGAGGTATTGAGACAATGAAACTTTATGGTACCCTGGATATCAAGTAAGGAGTTAGTTAATGGACGAATATAGAAGAGATGCTTGGCTCATGATCACTATAGGTGGGATTTGGTTTCTCACCGTGATGTGGATACTATGTAAATGAGGATGAACGATGCCTAAAAAACTTCTTAACCCAGCACCCCATCGACCAGAGACAAGGCGGTTAGCTGGGCTCTCAAATAATGAGCTTGCTCTGCTATTTAAGATGCGGGCCGACGCTGTGGCTAAGGAACTAGATGGCCATAGCCTCTGGAACAATCCTTTTCTAGTATACTGGACTAAATTCATAAACTTGCAAGACTCGCTTTACGAAGTGATGATGGAGATTCAGTCTCGATACAGTCTCGACCCAGCCAATGAGATCGTTGCGTGGTCACGAATTTTACCTATAATGGAACCGAAAGAAGTACGATGTTAGACTTTACGAAATCATTAAACGTAATACTAATAATTAGAGGTGAATAAATGAGTAAGATTCTATTAGGATACAATCCGTTGAAGCAAGTAGACCTTGCCATGTGGCGAGGCACAGTGCTTACTTGTGACAATAGTGATCGTGCTTGTGAGATTATCAATGGATTGTATGACGTATCAGAGAAAATTCCACCTAATGAGCCAATTTTACTTGATACAGATGAAAACGGAATCGAGGTGGCCGTAGTAGTGACTAGTCCGTGGATGAGATCAGTTGAGTATTCCGACCAAGCTTGGAATGACCTGTTATCAGTTGCGACAGAGAGGTTAGAATGAGCGATATACTTGGTGCAATTACGACAAAGATCAACGCACTTGATAAAGGTGCTGAAGTTAACGCGAAAATTTGTTTCGGGCAGGCCGAAATTGCAATCCCATGGACTGTTGTGGGCCGGGCGTTATTTAGGGCGTTGCTAGTAGAAACCGGTCGTCACGAAAAGGATAAGATCGAAAACCAGTTTCAAATATTCGAGACAGCCGCGTCTAAGATAAAGTGAGAATAACCAATGAGTGGGTTTTTTGGAGTAGCTGCAAAAGATGATTGTGTCGCTGATTTATTTTATGGTACAGATTATCATTCACATCTTGGAACTGTACGTGGCGGAATAGTTGTTCAAAATGATCAAGGCTTTACACGCTTTATTAAAGATATAACGAATTCGCAATTTCGTAGCAAATTTGAGTCTGATCTGAGTAAGATACACGGATCAGTCGGTATTGGTATAATTAGTGATTATGAAGATCAACCACTAATTATAAATTCACATTTAGGTACTTACGCTTTAGTAACTGTGGGCCGAATTAATAACCTCGATGAATTAGCCAACCAAGCTCTTAATCGGTCGGCTCATTTTTCTGAGATGAGTGGAAACGTAGTCAATCCAACCGAATTAGTTGCGATGCTAATTAACGACGAGGTTACTTTTGAAGCGGGGATTCAACGTGCTCAACAACTTATTGAAGGCTCTTGCTCTTTATTGTTGTTAACGGATAATTGTATCTATGCAGCCCGCGACAAACTAGGTCGCACTCCGATTGTTGTTGGTCGCAAGGAGGGCGCTTATTGTGCTACCTTAGAAACATCTGCATTACCGAATCTTGATTATGAAATAGAACATTATCTCGGCCCCGGTGAGATTATGCGTATCACCGTTAACGAAATAAAAACTCTTGTACCACCTGGTGAAGAGATGCAGATTTGTTCTTTCTTGTGGGTTTATTATGGATACCCGGCCTCGAATTATGAGAATATCAATGCCGAGGTTGTTCGCAATCGCTGCGGAGCCACCTTAGCACAGAATAATAATTGTGAGGTTGATTTTGTGGCTGGTATCCCCGACTCGGGTGCCGGACATGCCATTGGTTATGCTAACGCAGCAAATATCCCTTATAGACGCCCGCTTGTGAAATACACCCCAACCTGGCCTCGAAGTTTCATGCCACAAGATCAACGTGTCCGTGATCTTGTAGCAAAAATGAAACTGATTCCAATCCGCGAGCTAATTGCTGGCCAGCGATTATTGTTCTGTGATGACTCGATTGTTCGTGGTACGCAACTGAAAGACATAGTACAACGACTCTATGACTACGACGCTAAAGAAATTCATATGCGGGTAGCGTGTCCACCATTGCTTTACGGCTGCAAATATCTGAATTTCTCCCGGTCTAGGTCAATAATGGATTTAGCCACACGTAAAGCTATTGCAGAGGTTGGTAATGATAATATGGTCGAGGGTATCCGAAAACGACTTGGATTTACGTCACTAAAATATCAGAAGCTTGATGATTTGGTTTCGGCAATTGGTTTGCCAAAAGAGAAATTGTGTACTTATTGTTTCGATGGATGTGATAAATCTTGTAAATCTTGTAAAGGTGTCAAATGATTGAAAATGTCTCTATGTTATTAAGAAACCAGATTAGTCACGCCCTAAAGATTGCCAACCACGAAGCCGACGCTGGCAACATAGTTATGGTGTTGTTTCCGAACCGTGGCTGGGTAAGTGCCGCGTTACGTCGTCCCTTACGAGATAATGTACATCTCCGAGCGACTACAGTTGAAAGCAGTTTGAAAACCTTGGCAATTGATACACTGATTCTGGTTGGTCGGACTGATGCTAGTTGGAACGAGAATGGTGAAAAGTGTGCGCGAGAAAAGTTGCGCACAAGTAAAAATCCAAGAGTAATAATGGTAAAAGTAGATGAAGACTGAATATCAAGACTGGATTGACCAAAATGTAGATGATGCATATGGCAAATGTGCTGAAATTACTCAAGCCATGGCTGACCAGTTCCCAGAACTCACCCGCGTTCGAGGGCATTACTACTGTTTTGCGTGGGGCGAGCGGGCTCACTGGTGGCTACTTGATGGGGCTGAAATTGTTGACCCGACCGCCAAGCAGTTCCCATCTAGAGGCAAAGGGGCTTATGTCCCGTGGGTCGATGGTACACCTGTGCCGACTGGTATCTGTGCAAACTGTGGGGAGTATGTTTACGACGGTGGAACAGTCTGTTCCGAGGCTTGTGGACAGGCTTATGTTGCTTTCCTTAATAGTGGATTTTGAAATGATTCCAGAATTGACGCGGTACAAGGTAGTACAAACCGTAGATGGTTCACAGATTCATCTTGGTATGCAGTTATGGATTGTTGGTGAAGTGCCCGGTATCTCTTCAATTGTAGTCACTGGGATAGTCGAATTCCACGCCGGAATAGTACGCTTGTTAAACCAGGGCAATGTAGATGCTTATTCTGATTGGGCTTATGCGTCGTATGCAAATGCCGTCAAAGAACGGACTCGTTTAGATGTTTAACCATCCCGAGCGGCCTCGCATGCTTAACGCGGTGAAGCCCTAACTTTTTGCGCCATAATATAAAAATTGGTCCCGACTCTTTCACCATCTCGAATCCTCACTGCGAGGCCGATTTGATCCCCCACCTCCACTGATTCGGGGTTGTATAACGGCCTCGGAATCTAACGCGGTACAGCCTCAAATCTTTTTCTCATACAAAATTTGGATCGGTGTCAATAGGGCTGATAGGATTTGGGTTGGGATTCGGGTTGGGATTCGGGCTGGTGTGATGATGGGATTCGGGTTGGTAGGATTCGGGCTGGTGTGATGATGGGATTCGGGCTGGTGTGATGATGGGATTCGGGCTGGT
>JGI10211J34971_10001066_pt1 | contig 22820 bp, 28 predicted proteins | sample Etolagsediment_FD_34971 | JGI IMG/M metagenome (IMG submission 34971)
TGATGAAAATATAGAATATTTAATGCTTATTACTGATGAAGAAGAAGACGAAGAAGAAGACGAAGAAGAAGAAGAAGAAGAAGACGAAGAAGACGAAGAAGAAGACGAAGAAGACGAAGAAGACGACGAAGACGACGAAGACGACGAAGACGAAGAAGAAGACGAAGAAGACGAAGAAGAAAATAAAAGTGAAGACAGTATTAATTATGAACTTAATTTTTATTCAAAAAAAGATATAATTGAATTTGCTGTTGCAAATAAAGAAATGAATCAAATAAATGATTTATTAGAATATAAAGATCAACATAATAATAATTTTATGCATTTGATATTCCAATTAAATAATAAAGAATTATTAGAGCAATTTTTAAATGAAAATAATCAATATTTATTGATAGAAAAAAATGATGATAATAAAACAGCTATAGATATGATGTCAAATAAAATGTTAAAAGGTGTTTTAACAAATATAATTAAAAAAAATAATAATTTTAAGGAAAATATAAAAAATATAGAAAAAAACCAAAATATTTTATGTAAAATGAATATTATGAAGTATTTAGATATAAACAATAAAATTAATATATTAGGAATGGGTTTTATTATATTTATAATGAAAGATTTATTTACAATGAAATATTATCTATAATATATTCGAAATAAATTTTTTGTATAAATAATAAACAATAGGAAATAAAACAACAAAATAGCACCAAAGAGCTCCAATATATATTGATTTATAGAAATATAAACTTAATAAAAATGATAAAACACCAAAAAATGCCATAAATATTCCAGTTTTAAAATTAGGAAAACCAACTATGCATAAAATACAAATTGTTAGTAAAAAAATAGTATATACTAAAACACCATACTTTAAATTATTCCAATACCATTTTAGATGCGTTGATTTATCTTTTAACGTGCATTGTAATTGAGGGATCATTAAAAATTGTATTGAATAAGGTATCATTACGAATAAATAAATAAACAATGATATATAAAATATATATCTATATCTAATATTTTTATTTAACATGTAAATAATGAAACCCAAAACAATAGGTTGAAGATGATTTAGAATCATACCACTAATTGATAAAAATCTATTATAATTATCACATTTTTGATGTCTCCATAATAGAAATTCAATAAGTTGCATACATGAAACAAACGCAAAAAAATATCCTATAATTTTATCATCTAAACTTCCTAATGAAATGCATAATATTGATCCTATTAAACCAATAAAAAAAGTAATAATACTTGCTTTTTCAGAAAAACACATTATATATTATCATAAAATAAAATAAAATAAAATAAAATAAATAGTAAAAAAAAAAACAAAAAAATAAAATAAAAACCTAATTTATCTTTTTAGGCTTTGGAATAAGATATTTTTTGTATTCAACCATTTGATTATATGTATTTGTCACAGTCACTTCACTTGTATGACAATGTTCAGCAATTTCTTTTTTCGAAAAACCAAGATTATAATGATTACTCATAAAGTAAATACAACCTACTGCTATTGATTTAGGATTATTTTCTTGACATATACCTAATTTATCAACTATTTTTGAAATATATTCACCTATTTTCATAAAATGTTCATCTAAATCCATTAAAATACAAAAACGTTCAATTAAATCTTTTGGTTCAACAGGTTTCATGTTTTTTACATAATCTTTGTTTTTTGAAAACATAAGTTCAGCAAATTCATTACATCCCTTTGATAATTTTTTAGATTTAATATCAAATAATTTTGCTACCTCTTCATTTGAACGAATTAAATTTTGGTCTTTAAGAGCATTAAAGAAACAAGCCGCAATAAGACTTTCTCTACTTGTACCACGTTTAATATAATCTTTAGAAATAAGTTGATACATTTTCATTGTCGAATCAATCACTGATTGAGGCACATTGTCTATATTTGCTTTTTGGGTAATTTTATTTAATATAGTAATCATGGATTTTTCTTTATATGTTAGTCCATTCCAACTATTTAATTTTCTATACATTTCAAAACCATGACCAAGAATAACCGTACTTAATGATGATTCACTAATAATTTGGTTCATTGGCATACCACAACGGTTTGGATCACTACTTCTTTTATTATCATCACTTCCATACCATCTTGATTCTGATTTATAATCTATAATTTTATTATTTTCAACACCGCATTCTGTACATACGATCATTTCTCCATCCATTATAAGTGTATTGATACTAATACAATAAACACACTTATCTACATCATTATCTTTATCTATATTTTTAACCTTACATTTATCATAAGAATCACTAATTTTTTGGTGTAATTCCCATACATTTTGATTCATAGCATTCGGTATATAATACATATAGAATTATTTCTTTATATATTTTTTTTTTTAAAATATAAGATCAATTTTTAAATATCTTTAAAAAAATATAGTTATATATTAATGAAATCATCTTTCAAAAAATTAAGTGGTGGAAATAGTATTGATCCATATAAACAATTACAATCTTTTCTAAGTATGGTTATATTGGGTTATTTCGGTGTTCAGGTAGTTTATGGAATGTTTTTTAAATTTTACCCAAAAAAATTTTATTATCGTAATGTAGAAATTAATACAAGTGATACCAGTTCTAATTCAGAAAATACTAAAAATGTTGTTTTAAATGCTTATATGCCTGGAATGTGGAATACTGAAATTACAGATTTTGTAGTTACTGTAATACTAAGTTTAATTATTTACATATATACAAATATGGCAAATAGATCAATGATTCATGAAGATGGTACAATTAATAGTGGATTATTGATTGGTTATTTAATTGGTTTAGGTTTTCCACCTGTTATGGCTTCTATAGCTCCTTTATTAAAAGTGAGTGAAGATAATAATTTAGGAAGAAGTGTATTAAATTGTTTAAGTGTATTTTTATTTGTAATATTATTGGTCATTATTATTATTAGTAATTTTTCAGCTATTCATAGTGAAGATGGAGGTACTAAAGTATCATATATTACATATTTAGCAGTAATTATTTTACTTATTTTTGGACTATTTATTGCTCGAAAAACACAACATACCATTGGTCCAGTCACTTATAATTTTAGCACAGAAGAAAGTTGTAATAGAAAAGAACAAAGATATATATTAACCAGTGGTGATTTGGTAAAAATAAGTCCAGTATTTGTTGTATTTATAGCATTATTATTATTTTCATATGATCCACAAAATTTAGAATGGAAATATATTTATATTTTATTTTATGGGTTATTTTTAGGAATATTTGTAAGTGGTATATCTTATTATGGAATTGAATATTTTTTAATTAAACAGCCTATTAAACAATGTGATACATTAGGACAATGTGGAATATTCGATAATCTACCAACAGATGAAGAAACAATTATAAAAGGGTTAGATAGTGCTGAATATAATAAAAATAGTGTTAATATTATTAAAGTAATTATACTTATTGCATTGTTAGTAGTGGTAGGTTATTTAATCTATAATTTTTTAAAAAAGTAAATTATGGAGTTTATTCCACATTTATGGATTAGTCAAATCTCAAAATCAAATGTATATATTCAATCAAAAAAAATAAAATCGATTATATTTTTATCAAAAAAAATAAATTTTTTAAAAGATATTGATATAGAACAAATTCGTGTTCCATTAGAAGTTTCTGATAATAATAAAAATGATAATATTATTATTTATCAACATTTATATGATGTAACTTATTTTATATTTGATAAAATAGTTAATAATAAAAATATACTTATTATAGGAAATGAAGATGATTCTTCCATATTAAGTATTTTTTTATTAGCATACTTTATTCGGTATGGAAAATTAGATATAAAACATAGTTTAGAATTTTTAAATTCTAAAATAAATATGTATTGTTTTAATTACAATGACGCACTTTTTAAATTTTATAATGAAATAAAAAAACATTGAATAATTTAAATTATTATAATTAAAAATATCTTTATTAATTATAATATGGGTAATAGTCCAAGTAATAATTCTGAAAAAAAAGTAACTTCAGATGTAAATACACATCAAACGAATAATATATCTAAACAAACTAAATTATTTGATGGAGATGAAGCTTTTGATAAAATAAAATTTTTGTCGAATGACATTTTGGAAAAATATCAAGACCATTTTTTAGATAAAGGATTTTGTGATAAAATAGCTCTTATTTATAAAAAAAAACTAAATGAACTTGATATTAATTTATTACGAGATATTCATAATAAAATGAATGGTGATGATAAAGAATTAAAAGTAATGCTTCAATATATTCCTCAAAATGATGATCGATTCTTTGTTGATTTTTTTAAAGATAAACTAAGTGATTTTTTTTGGAGTAAAGGAATAAAATACAATAAAACTGTTTTTACAATGAATGGATTACAAACTACTAATTTAGATAAACTTTTAAATACAAATTTAAATTATATTAATCCGGATCATGTAAAAAAAATATTAAAAACATTTGAAACAAATCAAAATAAAAATCAAAGTGGAGGAGAACCTCCTGAACAAAATAACCAAAATAACCAAAATAAATCAAATAATTTTCAACAAAATTTATTAAAACAATTAGAAAATTTAGAAGAAATACAAAATAATGAAGATAAAAGAAAATCAAATGAAAATGAAAACGAAATACCAAATAAAATATTAAATTTAATTAATAAACAAATACCATCTAATCAAAATAAAACCATCAATCCAAAAATACCATCTAATCAAAATGAAAACACCAATACAAAAATACCACCTAATCAAAATGAAACCATCAATACAAAAATACCAAATAAACAAAATAACAATCAAGAACCATCAAAACAAGACCAAATACAAGGACAAGAGCATGGACAAAGAAACGGACAAAGAAATGGACAAAGATATGGACAAAGAAATGGACAAAGAAATGGACAAAGACATGATCAAAGAAATGGACAAAGATATGGACAAAGACAAGATCAAAGACAAGATCAAAGACAAGATCAAAGACAAGATCAAAGACAAGATCAAAGACAAGATCAAAGACAAGATCAAAGACAAGATCAAAGACAAGGACAAAATTATAAAAAAGAAAGAAAAGATACAAGAAATGAAACAAATAAAAAATTAGAAAATACGAAATCAAAATATCATGTACCTAAATGGTATAACGAACCCAGTGACTTTTGTAATCAAAATAATAAATCTGAAAGTTGTTCATTGACAAAATCTCAATTATGTAAATCGATTACTCAAAACTTAATTATAAGAAATAATATTATTGCTGCTATTTTAACTACAATTCCTCAAAAAACAATGGATAAGAAAGGAACTATTAATTATGAAGGAGGAATTTGTTTTCAAAAATTCTTAAATCTTGAAAAAGGATTTATATGTTTACCTTTTAATTATAGAGAAATCGCAAATAAATCTATTAGTGAAGCATTACCTGAACTTATGAAAACATCAAATTTCTTAGATCAAAAATCATGTGTTGAAAATAATGGTTTTTATTTAAAACTTTCAATTAATGAAAAAGAAATACTTAAAAAAAGAGCAATGAGTTCTGAAGAAGAATTTAAAGCTCATCCTCATTATAAAGCGAATAAATCATATTTAGATTTTATTGTAAAATTAAAAAATAAATATTTTGAATCACTCAATTCTCTTATTATGATATTAGAAAAAATGAAAGAACATCCTTTTGTATCTAATGAAACACTTAATACTATTAGTTTAGAAACAAAGAATATTATTGATGAAATGTATAGCTATACAAATAAATATTATGTATATGCTTTGTTAGCACTTATTCAAAGTGATTATATTGAAAAGAAAGATCCACAATCTGGTCAATTGAATCAAATTATTTCATTAAGTGAAAATTAAATATATTGATTAATAATATATGCAGAAACTTTGGGGCTATATACAAGATAAAATGAACACAAATGAAAAATTCGTAAATAAAGAAGAATTTGGATATATGTTGATTATGGCAATTATTATTTACATTATTGTTATTGTAATTATATTATTTATAGGTAAATTTTTATGGAATCAAATATTAAGTAAAAAAATTTCTGGTCTTAAACCTTTGGAAAGCATTTGGCAATTCTTTGGTTTATGGCTTCTTATTCAACTTTTAATTTGTTGTTAATTTACTTACCTTTAGCACGTAATCTTTCACTATTTAATTCTTTGACAGGTAATTTTGCTGGTTCAGGTTGAATTACTTGAGCAGGTTCATTATTAGAAACATTTTTAGGAACTGCTCTTGCTATATCAGATGGCATTGACATAATTCCACCAACCGCCTTAAAAATAGAACTTGATAATCCTATTCCTTCCATGATTAATTCGATTGCAGCTTTTGGAACATTTGCATCTGCACCACCATTTTTTTTAGTCTTCATGTTTATTAGTTACATTTAAATTTTTATCTAAATAAAAATAATTAAACTCCTGTTGAACCAAATCCTCCAATTCCACGATTACTTTCTTCTAATTCTTGTACTTCTTCAAAAAAAACTTCTTTAGTATTAATTGTTTTAGTTGGTATCATTTGAGCCACTTTCATATTTTTTTGTACAACAAATGAATTGTTTTTATCATTATTAATTAAAACAATTTTTATTTCACCCCTATAATCATAATCTATAACACCAGCACCTACATCTATATTATTTTTGACAGTTAATCCAGAACGTGGTGCTATTCTCATATAATAAGAAGGGTCGTCATAACAAATTGATAAACTTGTAGGTATTAATTTTCTACATTGAGGTTCAATTATAATAGGATCTTGATTGGATGAAAATAAATCCATACCAGCGGCATATTGACTTCCATAAATTGGCATTAAAGCATTTGAATCTAATTTTTTAAATTGAATTTTCATTATAAATATATATATACTTTTTAATGAAACCTTAAATCATTTTTTTTAAAATTATAAAAAAATATTGTTTTAAAGATTTCATAACTAAAATAAATTATGAATTATTCATATATTATTAACCACCCAAATCATGATAATAAATTTATTTGTAATATTTGCTCTGAAAATATTCCATCAAATCAAATAATTGGTTTAAAATGTAATTATAAAAAACATATTTTTTGTTTTACATGTATAAATGACTGGTATTTAGAAACAAAAATAAATGTAAAATCACCATATAATCATAATTATAATTATAATTTAATTAGAATGTGTCCAATATGTAGAAAAAATGGCGGATATCTACCAAATTTAAATAATGAATTTAAAAAAGAGATTCATTACAAGGATATTGAATTTAAAAAAACATGTGGTCATAAATTAAAAAATAAAAATGAATATTGTATGAGTATAGGTCATTCAAAATATAATAACAATTGTAAAAGACATTTTACTATAATAAATAATAAAATAAATATAGAAAATAAAATAAAAAAAGAAATAAATGATTTAGATAATTTAGATAATTTAGATAATTTAGATAATTTAGATAATTTAGATAATTTAGATAATTTAGATAAATCAATTAATACTTTTAAAATTGATAACGAAAATAAAAAAATTTAGTAAAGTAAAATTAACAATACATTAATAAAAAAATACATATTTATATCATTAAAGAATCTTATATTGACCATTGTGTTATTTAAGTCTTCTAACTTGGGTAGAATAAATAAAAATTCAAAAGTGTCTTGAAAATCAGTTTTGTTTTCAATACATTTTTTTCTTTTTTCAAATAATTTTTTAATAATATTTCCTAATTTAAAAAAAAGTACTCCATTCATTATAAATAATTTATTTACTATAAATAAGGTTGAATTAAAATAAAGTTCCATTAAAAATAATCCTAAAAAAACATAATGTGATGCTTTATCTAAAAATTGTATATTGTTTTCTTGAAATAGTTGATAATGATTTTGATTTTTCATACATAATTCACCTACTAAATAATGTATATTTAATAATAAACTATAAGTAAATGTATGATGTCTTTTAAAATGATAAAAAAATAAATACATTAAATAAAATTTTATATACAAAAAATATTCAAATTTAAAATAAAATTCATCTTGTTTTTTGATTATTTTATTATCTTTTATAATTATATTATAATAATATTTTTGTAAATTATCATTTACTTTATTGAATAGATAATCATACATAATTTACTATTGTATTTAATTTTTAAATTAAAAAATTAGTTTCTTTTTATAATTTTTTTATAAATTCCAACAGTTGGTAATTCAAAAGATTTTATAATTACTTTATTGACAATATTTAAAAAATTATATTTTTCACTGCCAAAATTTTTATTTCCAGATTTGTATTTATTCGTAAATTGATTATTATTTATTTTTTTTTTATTTTTTATATAATCAATTATATTTTTTATTAAAATACCATTATTTTTATGATATATTGAAGTTGGGTAAACAAGTTCCCTTATACCTATTTCAATATTTATTCTTGTTCTATTAGGATTTATATTATTATTTTTATTATATTTAGGATTTTTAGTATATTTATACGATTTTATTAAATTATTATAATTAATATCAAAATAATGATCACCTTTATCAATATATTTATTCATAATTTCATCAAAAAAGTTTTGATAAATTTCATAAAATATCTTAGACGAACCATAAAATGAATGATCACTATTTGTATAGAAATAATGTAAATCTGTATTTACAAAATGATTTATAGTTAATTGTTTAAAAAAATAACAATCACTTCTAATTTTTAATAAAATATCATAATTCATTAATTTATTTTTAAATTTAATTAACAATTTATTAAGATGCCACCATTGATATATATTTTTATATTTAATATTTTTTATAGATATATCTTCATGATTTTTAGATATAGTTAAAACATTATTTGATAATTTTTTAGCAATATCTTTATATTGATCATAAGTAGAAATATAAACATCAAAATTTTTTATTGATTGATAAAGATTATTAAAATTATAAATTCTTAATTCACCTGTTATAAGTATAGCTACTTTATACATAATTATAATAACTAAAAATAATTATTTAAGTTCTTCTAAAATCATCTTCATATCTAATAATATTATTTTATTGTTAAAAAAATTATAAAAAATTAACTTAAATATAATTTATTAAAATATAATATTAATGAAATAATATGAAAAGATTAAGAAAAGAATTACAAGATATTCAAAAAGACCCACCATCTTATATTTCAGCTGGTCCTTTGAATGACAATTTATTTGAATGGGAGGCTTTATTAATAGGACCAAAAGATACACCTTACGAAGATGGCTGTTTTATATTAGAAATACTTATCCCTCATGATTATCCAATAAAACCACCAAATGTTATTTTTAAGACAAAAATTTTTCATCCAAATATAAATCACAATGGTAATATTTGTTTAGATATACTCAAAAATAATTGGAGTCCAAGTTTGACAATTTCTAAAATATTATTATCCATTTGTTCTTTACTTAATGATCCAAATATAGAAGATCCATTAGTTCCAGATATAGCAAATATGTATCAAATAAATAAAAAAGAATATTTTAAAACTGCAAAAGAGTGGACATCGATTCATGCAAAATAAGTTTTATTTTTGAATATTTAAAGTTTTTTTAATATATTAAATTAATGAACATTGATATTAATTTAAATGACCCAGACTCACTTCAACAAATTCATTCTATATTAGAAGAATTTCAAAATAGTATTCTTAATGTGAATGGTGAAAATAATAGATATTTAATTGAATTTGAATTTATGTTAGATGATAATCAACATCAACAAATAGATAACTTACCCAATTATTTTAAAAATTGTCAGCATATTAATGAAATAATTGGGCATCCTATTTATATAAAAAAAAAAGATGAAATTTTAAATAATCATAACGAATGTATTATTTGTACTGATTGTTATAAATATAAAGAATATAAACGAATATTACATTGTTGTAAATCAATTTATCATAAAAAATGTATTGATAAATGGTTTAAAAAGAATAGTAGTTGTCCAAATTGTCGTCATGATTTTTTAGAAGTTAAAAAGAATGATTAATTATTACCACTTTCATTTAAATATGAATCTAATTGATTATAATCTTTAACATGATAAGTCATTGAAAATACATAGGTAATTTGTTTTTTATCTTGAATAAAAAAAACATCATCTTTTGAAAATAAATTATTTTTAAATGCATAAGGAAGGTTATCCCATGGATAATCAATTTCTACAATAAATTTTCCTAATGTATTTTTATTATCTTTTGTTAGTTTAATACTAATTACGTTATAACCATTGAAATCAAATAATGAATTTATTTTTTCATCATAAATACCTGCTTTATTACCCTTTGTAATACCCACTAAAACAGCAGATAAATCCATAAATTTTGGAAAGTTATCATATTTTTGAAAATATATGTAAAATTCATCTATTGCTAATATCTGAAAAGCAAATTTAATACCATTTTCTATAAAAATAATATAAAAATCTGTTATTTTATCTTGACTGCTCATAAAATCAGCAAACATGCGTTGAATATTAATTGTATTTTTTACTCCATTGACTTCATATTCTAAATTAATCTTAATCATATTTGTTTCTTCTTCTATTGATTCAATTTTCACTATTTTTTCAAATAAAACAATTTCATCTTCATTTGGAATAATTTTATAGAAATAAAGTAAATCACGTATATTTAATGGATTATCATTAATAGTGTCACAGTTTTCTAAATTATAGTATAAGCTACAATATTTTGTATAATCATCATGAACACGTTGAATTTCAAATTTTGTACTATAACTTTTTTTACCACATGGACCTAAATATTTAAGTTCTCCTTTAGAAAAATGTTTAACATAAATTTTATCAATTCCAAAATTATAATTCCGTCCATTCTTATTATTTAGATTAATCGTAAATTTATCTAACTTACCAAGAGTGACTGGGTCATATTCCATGATTTCATCTGATACTTCTAAATTAGAAAAATTAGATGATAAAGTTAAATTTTGTAAATTATTACCATGATTAACTCTTAACTGTACAAGTGCATTTTTAACTTGTTTTGTACCTCCTCGATAAGGACCCCTTAATTCAGGAATTTCAAGTAATAAATAACTATCTTTAAATAAAGTTAAACCAAAATCATCAGATATACTTTCATTATCTATTACACTTACATATTCATACGAATGAGTGGGAACACTTACTGCTTTACATTTGATATATTTAATATTATCAAATGTTTCACCTATATCATTTTCAGAATAATTACCAATGACTATTTTTTTTTCTCGAATTAGAAGAACATCATTTTCATCTCTATAATCACTAAAAATATAATTATTATCATTTGGAGAAAATTTTACAATAAATTTAGTTTGATTTGGGAATAATTCTAAATTTCTATTTCGAGAAGAAACAATAATTGAATCCGTTTTTAAAATTTGTTTATAATCTGGTTCTTTTAACATAATATTATTATTTGGCATATTTACACTACTATATGAAATTGAATCACTTTTCATATTATTTTCGAGATTATTTTTATTGTATTCAATTTGAATTTTTTTAGTATCTTTTTTAATTTCTTGTTTATTTTGTACTAAAAAATTTTGAAACTGCTCAATTGAATTATCTTGTACTATTTGATTATTTTTATTTCTTTCATTTATTTGATTTCTTTCATTCATTTGATTACTATTAATTGGTGTTAAAATTTGATGAATAGGTGTACTACTCTCATATTCCTCAACTACATTATCAATTTTTTGATTCATTTGTTTTTGGTTTTCTTCAAATTGTCCAAAATTATCTATTTGTTCATTATAATTGCTTAATAATTTATGATAGTTTTGCATAGTATTTTTTTTATTATCTTCTTTATTATCTAACTCAAAATTAATTTCATTTACTTTTGGATAAATTAAACTTCTTTCTTCTTGTAATTTATCATAATGACTACTAACATTTTTTCTATTTTCAGATGAAGGTTTTGGATAATCAATAACTGTATCAGTATTATTATAATTTCTTAAAATATCAGCATCAAATAAATTATTTTGAATATTTTTTGACTCAGATTGTATTTTATTTTTATCTTGATTTTTAGGCTGTTTTTTAGGCTGTTTCTTATGTGATGTTAATACTAAATCATATACCTTTTTATTAAGTAAATAAAGATATTTTTGATCACTTATGTTAGAAGGAGTTATTTTATTTACATTTTGTTTTACATAATTCATTGATTTTTGAATAGACTGATCTAAATATTGAATATTATAATTATCTTTTAAATCATCAATTAATATATTTTGTAATAATGTTTTATTTTGTTCAGAATTAAATTCATTCATATCTATAAAATAAATACATTATTTTTAAATAAAAATAATTAATAGTTTTAAATAAAAATTATAAAAAATATAATAATAAATGACTTAATTGTAATCCACCATATATAATTCCAATTGTTGCTATTCCAGATATTAAAATTAATCCTCCGATTATTAATTTTTCATCATTGATATCATTCATATATAAATAATAAATATAAAAATTTATGAATCATTTACAAATTGTATTATTCCTAATATACCAAATGTAAATATAAATAATTTTATATGTTTTGTTAAATTAATTTCATCTCCAAATGGTTTGAATAATACAACCAATAATATAGACATTAAAATATTAATGATATTATTTAAATTTTCTTGAATATTTATCATTGATGCTTCATCAATAATTTTACTTTTTATTATTAATTTTTGAAATAAAGTCATAAATATATTAATTAGCTTAACAATTAAAATTAAAAACAAATATAAATCTAATAAAACATAACCAGTTTCAAACATTCTTATTGAAAGAACATATTTTTATTTCCTATAAAAAAGTCCATTACTTTATTTAATAATTCTTTCTTATTTAATNGAAAATCAAAATTATTTTTATTTTCATTTTTATTTTCATTTTTATTTTCATTTTTATTTTCATTTTTATTTTCATTTTTATTTTCATTTTTATTTTCTCTTTCATTTTCTTTTTTATACATAGCAAAAGGGATATTAAATTGATTTTGATTTTGATACAAAGTATCCGCATCATACAAAGATTTTCCTTGGAAACTTCTAAAAACTAAAAATAATATAAATAATATAACCCAAAACCCAAAACTAAATATATCAGTTGTTAAAAAATCTCCAAATACAAATTCACAATTATTATTTAATTTTATAAATTGATCTTTTTTTTCTAACTCTTCTTTTTTATTTATATTTAATTTAATATTTTCTTTTTTATCATTCTTTTTTTCTATAGAATTTTCTTTTTCTTTTAAATAATCATCATATATATCATAATTATATTCAAATTTATTTAATATATTATCAATCATTTCAACATTATAGAAAAAATCACCAGAACCATATAAAATCCAATTTTTTAAATTTGTTAAAATAATAAGTCCTAAAGAATCATAATGTGGATAATTTAATAAACTAAGTAAAAAATGAAAATCTTCTTTTTGCCATGATTCAAATTTTTTGAATAATTTCTCTTTAATATTTTTTTCTAAATATTCATGTTGTAAATTCATATATTATTAATTAATTTATTTTTTTTTAAAATATACTTAAATCATTTATATTATTATAATTCATAAGATGAGTAATAACTTTTCACCTTTCTCAAATACAATGAATCCTCATATACAACAAGTAAAATATGATTATGATCCAGTTGTTATTAAACCACCAAATCGTAATGTTACGCATGGTACAATTACAAAACAAATTGTTATTGACAGTCGTGATCGAGATTATTTAAAATATCCAGATTCTAATCGTTATCGTGTTGAAATTACAGAAGAATTTCGTGATGTCACTTCATTAGAATTAATTTTAGCACAAATACCAAATACTTTTTACAATATTGCACAAGAAAATAATAAATTTTATATTAGTGAAGAAAATGATCCAATTCAAATTATAGATATTCCAATTGGTCAATATAATAACCAACAGTTATTAAATATATTAAATGGTTCAAAAGGAAATTTATTCGAAAATTTAAAAAATAATTATCATTTTTCACGAAATGTAAACAATTTAAAAATCAGAATACAATCAGATAATCTTTATTCAGATATTTTTGTTTATAACTTAAATTATGAATATAACAATGAATGTGCACCATGTAAAGTACAAAGTATTGATAAAAGTATTGGTTTTTTAAATACAACTTATAAATCTAATATAATTGATTTAAATTTTATTAATGTTTCAAATGGTAATATAGTTGGTTTAACAAAGATAAGTGAAAATGATTATAAACTTTATAAGTTAAAAGCATCTTCTTCATCTGCTATTGATTTAGATTTTAGAAAAATATTTGAAATTGGTGATTATTTTATATTAAAATACACAACAAATATTTCATGTAGAATATATGAAATTAAAAATGATAATACAATCATATTTGAATTATTAAATGGAGAAGATCCTACTACTCTTAGTGGCAATATATTCAAAAATATTTCAATAATCGAAAGTCCAAATATTTATCAACTTGAAAATAAACCATATGTAATTTTAAAAATTTCTGAAGCAAAATTACTCAATTCTATCAATGCATCAAATAATGCTTATAATATTATTCCATTGCTAAATACTGATAATACTATATTTAATCAAGCAACAACACCTGTGCATGGTGTTATTAAATTTTTTAATCCTCCTTTAGGTAAATTATTTTGGCTTGATATAGAATTTGTAAATTATGATGGTAGTTTGTTTAATTTTAGAGGACAAGAAAATATGCTTATGTTTCAAATTGGTCTACTTAATCAACCTGGTAAATATAATAATTTTATTGAACGTCATTAAAATCAATTTAAAGAATAAAAATTATTATTAAATAATAATAATGATACAATTTAATACAAAATATTGGCCAATCGTATATTTTTTTATTGATAATGAGAAAATGAATGATGAAGTTTTTGAAGAATATAAAAGAACATATTTAAATATTCTTCTAAAGTGCAAAAAAGAAAATAATAAAATAATATTGATTAGTGATTTAAATAATCAAGATAACTTACCTTTAAAATATGTAATGAAACAAGCTTATTTTAATAATAAAATACATAAATATAATAAAGAGTATGTAGATTTAGTTTGTGTTTATTTAAACAATAATAGTTTTAAAACAATATTAGATATCTATTTTTCTATATGTCCTCCATGTTGTCCTTATAAAGTATGCAATACTTATCAAGTTATTAATGATTTTGTAAAAGCAGAAATAAATAAAGAATTTGACACTCATGTTTTTGAAGAATTAAAACCTTATATAGAAAATATTCAAATAGAAAAAAAATACAAAGAGTTAAAAAAGGATTTCAAAGAACAAAATATTGAAAAATAAAAGATTTAAACTTAAAAAATTATATATTTATAAGTTAGAACATGGAAAAAAATACAAATTCAATAAATAATAAAATATATAATATTGTTTTTTATACATTTACCATTATAATTATATTAGTGGGTCTATATTATTTGATTAATAAAACAAATTTAGTAGTAAATAATAATCAAAAATTAAATACTTATACGATTCAACAAATACCTAAAGGCAATTCAAGTGAAAATATGGATATTTGTAAAAGTGGATGTGTGCGCGGAAGATGTAAAAATCAAGATACAAATAATGGATGTAAATATGATTTTCAATGTAATTATTGTAAAGATAAAGACACTGACCAATTTTATGTAGATTTAACAAATTATGAAGAAGTACAACAAATATATGATGAGCAAAAAAAATTATCATCTTCACAATCAGAAGACTTAAATGATATTATTCAAGAAAATAATGAATATATTGATGAATTAAATGATAAAATAAAGGATTATAATATGAATTAATTATTTTTTTTGTAAAAGATGAATTAGAAAATCTTTATTTAATTTTTCATTTTTTATTTGTTCAATTATATTAAAATATTGAACTAATTCGCTATAACCACCAATGGTTGTTGATTTACCAGAAGGTAATTCATAAATAATTTGCGGAAATGTTTTCATTTTATGTTGTTTTTTTAGAGATGTTTTGATTTTTTCATCTTGCGGGACTTCAAAATATTGAAAACGAATTTTACTTTTTTTGAGTAAATCAAATGCTTGACTACTATAATAACAATCTTTTAATATATAAGCGTTAATCATTAATATAATAATATATAAAAAATAAATTTTATAAATAATTAGAATTATATATATTTTATATTTAAGATAAAATATATTTTTTTTTTATTATTTTTAATTAATTTATCAAATATATAAAAAAATCCAATACATAAAGGACATTCACATCTTTTTTGTATTATTTATATTATTATTATTTGAATACTCCCTTCTATACATATAATAAAATACAAAAAAAATCAATTTTTAATGATAATGTATTATATTTTTATATAGAAATAAATTTAAAGATTGGTTCATAATTATTATAATACTTATCTTTTTATATTATATAATGTCTAAACAACCCGTGATTGCAACTACTTATTTTGACCATCCTCATATACAAGGAACAATTGATTTTTATGAAGATTTAAAAAATAATCAAGTAATTATTAGCGGGCAACTAATAAGTAATAAATATAAAAAATCATATCATGGTTTTCATGTACATGAAGCTGGTGATTTATCAGATAAATGTGATGGAGCATGTGCTCATTTTAATCCGTCTCATAAAAATCATGGTGGACCAAACTCATATGAGCGTCATGTAGGTGATTTAGGTAATATTTATTTTGATGTTCATGGAAATGCAAAGATTAAAATGATAGATGATTATATAAAATTAAGAGGTTCGAAGTCGAATATTATTGGTCGTTCAATTGTTATTCATCTACAAAAAGATGATTTGGGATTAGGCGGACATTCTGATAGTTTAACAACAGGACATGCGGGTCCTCGTATTACTTGTGCTGTCATTGGTTATTCTAAAAAAATGTTTAAAAAAATGTAATTTTTTAAATTTTATTCTTACAATCTGAGTAAAACGATGATATAATCTAAATACATAATACTTATTATATAGTAATACAGCAAAACAAACTTGATACAAATACACTAATTACACAAATGAATGACCACAATTGTGTATGTCCACTTTCTCCATTTTCAGGAATGTGCGATTGATCAATATATGATGGATTATTTAATTCGGAAATAGAAGTATTTTTAATAGGAATAACAGTGCGACCTCGTACTTTAGACATTCTTAATATAAATATATAATAAAATAAAATGGATTATATTAAGTCAATATTTTATTTTTAGTTTTGTGTAATTAGAAGTACACTTGAAAGAAATTAAAAATCCAATACAAGATTTACTTGATATAGATTTATAAAAATTGAATTTTATTCTTTAAATGTAAAAGACACAAAATGGATTTAACAATGGATTTAACAATGGATTTAACAATTGAATTTGAACCCATCTATTATGAACCTACACTTAACGAAGATGGTTTTTATATGGATTGTTTAGATTTATATAAAGATTATCACACACTTGAAAATGGTGTAATATGTACATGTGGTACAAAAAAAGAACATGTTATTATGAAAAATTTGACTTCTTTTAGACAACATATTAAATCAAAATCACATCAAAAATGGATAATTGAAAAAAATTGTAATTTACCTAATTATTATCAAGAGTGTTTGAATTTAAAAGAACAAAATAATGCCCTACATGAACATAATCAACACTTATTATATTTATTACAACAAAAAGATTATCAAATACAATATTTAGAAAATATGAACTCAACTTATATACATTCATAATTAGATTAAAGTTGATTCATACTTTTAATTTTATTATCTAAATTATCATATGATACATCATGAAAAATATTAATAAAAACATCTTTTAATTCATTATTAGAATTAATATAAATAAAATTTTGAATCATTATAATAAAATGATTTTTATAATAATCATCTCTGTTTTTTGTAAATCTATAATAAATATTAAAAAAAGCTAATAATTCCTCTTTTTTTAATTTATAAGAAGAATAATATTTTTGTGCTTCTTCATAAGACCATATTTTTTTATAATTTTTTTTATTGATACATGAATGAATATCAATCGTCCAATGAAATAAATTGTTATTATATACATTTTTTTCAATATTCATATTGGTATTACTTAAAACTTTATTATAATGTCTTTTACAATATCCACATGGAATTAATATTTGAAATGATTTAAAAAAATGTATATATTTATTTTTATCTTCATGATTCATTTCAAGACTAATAAGATGATACATAAGCCATGTTAAATAATTCCATTGATACATAATAAATACAAATATAAAATTATATCTTAGCATAAAAATCCTTTTTAAAATACGTAAATAACCGCCAATCAATACGAAAATTAGACCAACTGCACGCATTTAATATATCCTGAAATTCATTTGATTCTAACACTTTCTTTAATTTTTCTGCTTCACTTTTATTTTTAACAACAATACCCATTGAACTTTCAGTCATTCCGTATTTACCATCTAAATCAATAATAACTTCTGAAATACCACTTTCCCCAAATATAATTTTAGGTACTTTGAAATGACCCCTATCTTTAGTATTCGAATAATAATAACGAACTCCACTTTTTGGCGTTGAATGTATAAGTGGATATTTAAATACATCATTTTTCTTAGTAGATGTATGTTTTGCTAATGTATAATATTTACTATCTTTAATAACTTCAACAATATCTTCATTTTTCTTTGCTAAGAATTTTTTAATAAGTGCATGATTATTATTTGGTAAAAATGACCATTCTTTTAAATCCAAACTTATTTTTTTGTGCTTATCATCTAAAATATCTGTTTTTTGAGTGCTTCTTGTTTTTTCTAAAATATACCAATCATAACGTGTACCAGATTGAAAAACACTTAATCCATTTTTTGTATTATGCATTTCTAAATACAACAATTGGTTTTCATGTACCATTAAATCAAAAAGACCCCCAAAACGAGATTGTTTTGATTCTGGCTTTCGCCATTGAGACGGATGAATAAATGTTAAATACCCTTTAGGTGCTAATTCATTAATACTTTTAAGTACAAATTCTTGCCATATTGTTTTACCTGTTGCTTTTTTTGTGTCATGAGAAAAAGGTGGATTGCCCATAATAACATCAAAATGTTCAATTTTAAATGATTTTTTTACATCTAACTTTAAACTATCCCCGCAATAAATATTGAGTTTATATTTTGTAGCATTAAATACTTTTCTTAGAATATAACAATTTTTCTTATTAAGTTCAGTCATATATAACATATTTTCTAATATATGCTTTTTACGTTTTTCATCATCTTTAATTACTTTTTTTAAACCAATATTAAGTCTGTAGAATACATTAACAGGAAAACTACCCATACCAGCTGATGGATCATACCATTTTAGTTCAGGGTCACTAAAAATAGATTTATTTTTATGATATTTTTTATAATATATATCTAATTTAGTCATCATTTGGTCAATTAATTCCATGGGTGTAAAAACTTCACCAAATTTCTTTTTTTCAAGCTCTTTCGGTTTTAAACTTTGTTTTAAATAATGATGTAATTCATTTGGTTGATTAATAAGTGATTGAGTCACCATTCTAAATTGAAGTAAGATATTATTTAATTCATAATTTTTATTTAAATATTTTTTTCCAAAACTATAAATGACCAGAAATAGATTTTGTTTTTCCCAAACATGAAAACAATAATCATTGATAATTTCTTTAAGCTCATCATTTTCAAAAATAAATTGACACATTTTATCAAAATTATCATTCTCTTCATTATCTGTGTTCATTAGTGCAACTAAAGGAAGAATAAGCGGTAGTATATCATTTTGTAAAGAAATTTCATCAAAAATATGTTCATCTATATGGGGTTGTCCCTCCATGTCATTTATTTCTTCAACATCTTCATTAAGAATAGGTTTTCTTTCAATACCTCTGGGTAATTTTTGAAAGATATCTTCATCAAATTTCACAAAATGTTCTTCTACAAATGAACCTAAGCTTGAAAATGTTTTATTAAGTAATTCTTGGTCTTTTTCTTGTATATCAAAATTCATATGTTGTATTTTTTTGAGTAATATTTTGATTTCATTTTCAGGTTCATTTTTCCAAATATCTAATAATTTTGGTATGAGTTTTCCTTTATTTTCTCTACATTCAAAAATATCTTCATCTAAATGTATCAATTTATTTTCAATCATATATTCTATTTTTTGCTTACTATTTAATGATTTATCAAAAACAAGTGGGTATTCCATAAATGTATGTAATATACGATTAATATTAAAATCAACTACAAAACCCATTTTTTTACTACCATCACTTGATTCACTCATACATCGATACATCATCTGTATAATTTTATCACAAGATGATATATTATTAAGCAAAAATACTGTATCCACTAAAGGTAATGTAATTCCTAAACTACATTGATTCCCTGCTAATAATATAAGTCCTCTTTTTCCTTCAATCTTTGCTTTATTTTCAACTTGTTGAATATGATTTTTAAGATTTTTAATATGTTTTATGGATGAATTAATAATTAATATTTCAAATTCTTGAAATTCTTTCATTTTTTCCATATATTTTTTTAAATGATTGCTTACATGATCTATTTTTAGTCCAATACCAAATGGCAAAAACCATAATTGACTACTAAAATATTCATTGGTTAATAATGTTCTACTATTATTTTTTCGAGATAAATATTGAATACGTTGATAAATATGACTCCTTTGATCTCCAACAATATAATGAAGTAATTCCATTATTTGTGTTTTAAATTCAAACCCATCATCTTCTTTTGCCAATGAAAATAATACATCCATTGAAAACCCCTGTGTATTATCATTGTTTTTCTCTAAATTTTCTTTTATTGATTTAAATTTTTCTTGTTCCATTAGTGTAGAAAGTAAATGTAATTCTGGCATATTATCATAACAAGATAGTTTCTCTTCTAAATTAGACTGATTTAAAAAACGCTTGACATCTTTTCCATGTTTGTAAATTAAGTAATCCAGATTTCTATCTTTACAAAAATGTTCATCTTCAATATTCCAATAAAATTGACAATCATGGTCAATATTATAAGTAAGTAATGTTTTTTGATAAGTAGCACTTAAAAATATTAATGATGTAAATTCTTTCGAAAATAACTTAAAAATAGCTTCTGCCTTTTGTGTTGTTCCTCCAAAATGATTTTCATCAAAAATAATTAAATCATAATCTAATTCATGAAAATCTGTTTTTTTATTTGATTTTACATAATTATCTAATAATTGTTTTGAAATTATATATATATTACTTGCTTTATGACGTAAACATCCTAATTGACTTCCTTTTTTAATTTCTTCTACATGAATATCTTTAAAATTGGTATATGCGTCAAACATTTCATGTCCAAATTGACTTAGTGTTTCACTGGGTGCTGGTGTAATAATAAGTGCATGAATGCTTCCAAATGATTTATAAAATTGGTCAATAAGATGACCCACTCCATATGTTTTTCCAGCACGGCATTTCCAACCCATTAAAAATTTTCTTTTATCTTCTTTTATCTTGTTTAGTATTTTAAATACACATAATTCTTGATGAAATCTTGGTTTAAGTTCCATATTAATTAAACATTAAATGGAAAATTATCAATTTTTATTAATATTTAAAAAATAAAAATCATCCATTTGCAGAAATATATTTTTATATGAAGTTTTATTCTCTAAATAATATTTAACAACCGTTAATTTATAATCTTCATTATGTTGTTTAGTCATTGTTTATATGGAGGATGTACTCAATTTTTATTGAATAAAGATGCTGATTGTTCTAATTCTAAATCAGTCATTATTATATTATATTTATAAGTTAATAATTTTTTATATATATTAATTTATAAATAAATGCCTAAACATCATAGTTTTCAATCTATGAATAATTTATCTCATTTTAAATGTCGGTCGGTGTAATAATATTAGAATGTTAAAAAAACAAAAAAAAATAAAGAAAAAAGTAGAATTAGTTGAAAAAAAACAAGAAGTTGAAGTAAAAATTGATTGGTTATATAATAATGATTATTTAAAATATTATCAAGAACAAATAGCAATAAAATAACAAAAAAATAACAAAAAGTTTTACTACTTTAATTCTATTTTTTTATAAAGTAAATAACATTATATATTTAGTGTTACTTATAAATACATGAATAAATATTTTTTTGTATAATATATATATGATTAATAATATTGATGATATGCTTGAAAGAAGACATGAACATCCTATTTTAGAAAACGAAAAAAGAAAACTTCACTTAGAAGACGAAAAAAATGAACCTGTTCCTCTTGTTTATGATAAAAATGTTGATTATTCTTTAATTAAAAACGTTTTACTTGTTCATGATGGTGTTCAAGACCATCATATGTTTGTAGAAGGAGCAAATGATGAAACATTTTCAATTGTATATAACATTCAAAGCACGCAAAAAGAATTAAAAGAATTACTTAATGAAAAAATGACTCATATTGAACGCTTAGGTCTTGTTTTTCATAATGCAGGTCTTAATTCTAAGCAATTTTTAGAAGGACAATTGTTATTCACTGATGATGATTTAAAAGAAAATGTTGAAAGTTATAGTTCAAATGTTCAATATATAAAAGACCTTATA
>JGI10211J34971_10001067_pt1 | contig 22811 bp, 31 predicted proteins | sample Etolagsediment_FD_34971 | JGI IMG/M metagenome (IMG submission 34971)
GAACAGTGAAGCAATTTCGAGCGTTTTGAGAAGTTGGATTTCAATCAATTGATGTCAGTTGCAATAACGACTCTTTAAAACAGTCACGACCAACGCAATCATTTGAATATTCAAATCGAAAGGAATGACCATGTTTGGCTTATTTAAGAGTGACCCCAAAAAGAAGTTGGACGAGCAATACAAAACACTGCTGGAACAAGCCATGCAGGCTCAACGGAGTGGTGATATCCGTAAATACTCCGAATTGACTGAATTGGCTGAAGCGAAGAAGCGCGAGCTTGATCAGTTGGCTTAACGATAACTCTGGATAAACAGATTAACGACCAATCTAAGCGGTTTCTGCTTGAGGAATGTGCACGAAGGGACCTGCGAGGGGAGATGCAAGATTGCGTCTCCCTCGAGATTAGTCTTTAGATCGTTTGCTTGTTGATAACGTTTGCGACCTCAGACACCGTCATGCCTCGGTAATCACCACGACCTGCCAGTTGCTCAGCAACCCGATAGTTCGCATGTAACTGACGAGAGATCAAGATCCCTTTATAAAATGTGGTTAGCGGCGCCATCACAGCCTCACGGACTGCATTGCACCATGCGCAAGAGGTTTGAAAAGCAAAGCTTGTGGCTTGCATCACTGACATGAGAAAACTCCTTTTGAGAGATTGTTACGATAAGTAACTATACTAACGTCTAATAATCATGCGGCGCAACAATTATTTATTGAATCGGGGGATAATCGAAGACAGATTGCGTGAAGACAGCAACCATCACCATCAAAAAGAACCCGATGAGTGCAGCGACCCCGCCGGCCCAGATGAAACCGAGCTTAGGTTTGAAAAACAGAAACACGTATTGCCCAATAAACCCACCAAGGGCGCAGAGCACGATCGCGTAGAGAAGTCCCAGTGGGTCTGACATGCTAATCCTTGGGTTGGTCGATATCGCTGCCGTCAAAAGTCCATCGATAATGGGGCGGGGTGGGTCCTTTGTTCCGTTCATTGGCTAAGGACTGCTCGTAGGCATGAGCAGTCAACCCAACACTCCGAGAAAGACAGAATAGCCCGCGAGCCAGTGTGGGGGGAACCCCGAGCGCTCCATAGATCGCAGCCGTAGCGCCATCAATATTCATGGCGATTCTCCGACCTTTAATGTGTTCAATCGCATCTTGAAGGCCTTCGGCGATCTCTGAAAACTGTCCATCAATGGCAGAATCTTGGGCTGCGCAGGCTCGGAGCACATCCATCAATGGGCGAGCCCTTGGATCTTCAGGTTTGTGAAATCGATGACCAAAACCTGGAACAAAGGTCACGCCCTGATCTGTTAACTGGGATAACGTCGTTGCGATTGCTTCGTCTAATGGCATCTGTTGGCTCTGGCGTTGGATCGCTTGAAACAGTTCAAGAGCCTGTTCGCCAGCACCACCATGCACATCGCCAAGCATATTGACTCCTGAGGCGATGGCATTATTGATTCCGACACCGCAGGTCATCGCCATGCGGCTTGCGGCAATAGAGGGAGCCTGAGGTCCATGGTCAACGGATGCAACCAAGGCGGCATCCAGGAGGCGCGCTTGTGCGTTCGACGCAGGGAAACCCATCACCATCAGCCAGATCATGTCAGTAAACGACTGTGACTCAATTAATTCTTCAATCGAGCGGCCACGGAATGCAATTTTGCCCGGCTCCATTTGGATGATCTTGGTTCGCCACCAGTCTGAAACATCACTCATCCAATGACTCCTTCATTCTTCAGTGAATCAATTCGCAGCGAATCGTATCCAAGCTCGCTTAAGATTGATGTTGTCGATTCCCCGAGTGTTTCCACGGGGGATTCCGCTTTCAATCGCTCGCCGTTCAATAGAAATCCATTGGTGACGACATCAATGGTACCTGAGGGGTGATCTTGTTGAATCTTTTGTGTGAACCCACGCATTTGAATTTGCTCAAGTTCAAGGGCTTCGCGGACCGATAAGACAGGACCTGCCGGGATGTTTGCCGCTTGAAACTCCGTCATCCATTCATCGGTCGATCGGCGTGACAGAATCGCTTCTAAATCCGCTTTTAATGCGTGGCGATTGACTTTTCGATGCTCTCGGGATTGATATCTGATGTCCTCTTTCAATGCAGGTGCGTGAAGCACTGCAACGAGCTGCTCCCACTGACGGTCTTGGTTTGCAGCAATATTGATTAATCCATCTCGTGTTTGAAAGGTTCCGCTTGGAGCAGACGTCATATTCTCGTTGCCGACGCGAGTGGGTTCGACCTGATGCATGAGAAGATTCGAGACCGCCCAGCCCATGGTTGTTAACACACTTTCAAGCATTGACACATCAATGTATTGCGATGTTTTCTGGTGAAGTGCGGCAGAGACGGCAAGTGCTGCTGTTAAACCGCCAACCGTATCAGCAATGGGGTATCCAACTCGGTAAGGCGGTGTGTTGTCTGAACCGGTAATATCCATCACACCACTCATCCCTTGGATGATTTGATCATAGGCTGGATTATCTTTTAATGGCCCCTGTTGACCAAATCCCGAGATCGCACAGTACACAATCGGATCTTTGGTCGCTTTGCAGACCTCAAAGCCAAGACCCAAACGGTCCATGACCCCAGGTCTGAAATTTTCGATCAGAGCATCTGAGGTTTTCACGAGCTCAAGAAAGATCTGTTGTCCTGCTTCGGACTTGAGATTCAAGCTAATCGAGCGTTTTCCGGCGTTTTGCGCCAGAAACGAAATCCCCATGCGTTGTTCATTCCAACTCGGATTGGCTCCGAGCTGACGAGCCAGATCTCCATCAGGTGCTTCAACCTTGATGATCTCCGCACCCAGAAGTCCGAGTTGGTATCCACAAAAAGGCCCAGATAGAACGTTGGTAACGTCTAAAATTCTGAAGCCCTTCAATGGTTGATTATTCACCGGATGGTCGTTTCCTATCTTTCAGGATCGGATAGATCAGTAAGGCCAGCGCTAGGACAAGAATCGCCAGTGTCATTGGTCGTTCCCACATGAACTCCATGCCGCCCGCTTTACGCATCGCTCGACCGAGATTATCTTCAAGCATACCGCCTAAGATAAACCCAATAATCATCGGTGGGAGGGGGAAACCACCGAATCGTAGCACCGTCGCCATACAACCGAGCGCGATCATGATCAAAAGTTCGGTGGCATTATTTTGGCCAATATAGGCGCCAATGAGTGAAAAGAAGATCACAAAGGGAATGAGATAGTGGCGAGGAACGGTTAAGAGTTTCGCGATGTAGGGGATGAGTGGAAGGTTCAAAATCAGAAGAACGAGATTTCCCAAATACATCGAAATGATCACAGCCCAAAATACCTCAGGTTGATCTTCCATCAGTCGCGGCCCCGGCGTGATGCTGAGAGCAACCAATGCCCCAAGAAGAATGGCTGTCGTCCCAGATCCCGGGATTCCCAACGTTAACATTGGCACAAAAGATCCAGTACAGGCTGCGTTATTGGCGGTTTCTGGTGCGGCAAGTCCTCGAATCGAACCCTGACCAAATTTTTCGCGCTCTCCACTTGGCGCCAAATTGCGTTCAATGCCGTAGCCTAAGAATGATGCCATTGTGGCTCCGGCGCCTGGCAGAACCCCCACAAAAAATCCGAGTAATGATTGTCGACCAATGACTGGAGCGATTTCTCGCGCCTCCTCTTTGGTAATTCTGAGATTCTCGATTTTGTTATTATTGGCCATGGCCTGGCTGCGCTTTTTGTCGAGAATCAAAAAAATCGCTTCGGGAAGCGCAAATAGGCCCATGACAAGCGTGACGAAATAAATTCCGCTTTGCAGATCCATAATCCCCATCGTGAACCGTGCCGCATTGTGCAGTGCCGATTCACCCACGGTTGCGAGCATGACGCCAAAAACGGTCATGCACATGGCCTTGATGATTTTTCCTTGGCCAGCAAAGGCTGCAATCGCAGTCAGACCTAACACCATGAGCGCGAAATATTCAGCGGACCAGAAGAGTTTCGCAACTGTGGATAACACTGGGGCGAAGATCATCAACAGGATAGCGCCAATGGTTCCGCCTGCGAACGAGCTAATCGCTGCAATCGTGAGTGCTTTGCCGGCTTGGCCTGCCCGGGCCATCGGGTAGCCATCAAATGATGAAGCCACGGTTCCTGCCACACCTGGGGCATTGATTAAAATGGAGGAGGTAGAACCACCAAAGATGGCGCCGTAATACACACCAGATAACAAAATCAGAGCGGATGCTGGGTCGCCCAATTGGATCGCGATCGGGATCATAATGGCGATGATGGACATAGGCCCGAGACCAGGGAGCATCCCAATGAAGGTGCCTAAGAAGCAACCGATAAACACCATCAGAATATTGAATGGACTAATGGCGGCTTGAAGCCCGACGAGTAATCCCTCGATCATGATGAGCCTCCGAAGATAGCCGGCATGGCCACCAAGTAAATTCCAAGGACCTCGTCAACCAAATACCAAATCAATCCACTGGTGATGATGCCGGTTGTGATCGATCTGATGATGTTGGTTTCGCCGAGGACACGAGATGACAAAATGATGAAAAGGGTGGTGGAGACAATGAAGCCAAAGGGTCTTAAAACAATGGCATAAGCGATGGCGAGGCCGATCAATAAGGCCGTTTCTTTCCAGGCAAAGCTGCGCCAGCCATCAACGTCTTTCGACGGACCATCAGAGTTTGGCATCAACAATAGAAGCGAAGAAAAAAGAATGCCCAAAGTGGCTAGGCCGAGAGGCATGGTATTGGGCTTGAAGGGCATCCGTGCCTCAAAAGGAAGCAGCGGATGCACCCAAGCGAGATACCCGTAACCGACCGAGAACGCGAGCAGTGCTAAAGCGATATAACGATCGATCCGGGCCATGGCGTTATAGGAACCCGAGTTCTTTCATCAGGCCACCGATTTCTGCTTCCTGCTTTTCGAGGAATTTCACGAAATCATCACCAGGGTTGTAGATATTTACCCACTTGTTCCGTGCACGAACTTCTTCCCATTCAGAAGTGTTGTACATGTCACCAAGGACTTTGACAAATTTCGCTTTTTGATCAGCAGAAATACCGGGAGCTGCAAAAAACCCACGCCAGTTGACAAACTCAGCATCGTATCCTTCGCTTTTCAATGACGGGATGCCATCAATTGCTTTCGGTGCTGTGGTCACCAGAATACGAACTTCACCTTGTTCAGCGAGACCAACGGCTTCTGATAAACCTGTCGACAGCGCATCAGCTTCTCCAGATAACAAAGAGGCCATGGCTTCTCCGCCTGCGTCAAACGGCAGATACTTTACTGCTAATGGATCAGCACCAGCAGATTTCATCGCTAGTGCAGCGACGAGATGATCCATGCCGCCTGCGACAGACCCACCAGCGATGGCGAGATCATTGGGATCGTTTTCGTAGATCTTCACAAGATCTTTGAATGATTGAATATCGCTATCAGCTTTCACGACCAGCGCCGCGTAGTCACCAATGGTTCCTGCAATCGGTGTCAAATCCCGAAAACTTTGTGGAAAGACTTTAGTGAGTGAACGGATCACGATCGGTGTGGAGTTCACCATCAAAGTGCCAGTGTTCGATTTTGCGTTTTCGATCAGGTATCCAATCGCTTTACCGCCACCGCCACCTGACATGTTTTCATAGGAAGCAGAGCCAACAAGGCCTGACTTGGTCAAAACTTCACCGGTTCCCCGTGCAGTACCATCCCATCCACCGCCAGCACCGCCTGGGATGATGAAGTGAATGCTGTCAATTTTACCGCCGTGACCGCCGGCGTGAGTCAGTGGGCTGAAGGCAAGGATACTCGTTAAGCCCGCTGCAACTGCGGTCTTTAAGAATGATGTTTTCATTATATATGCTCCATTTATTGTTAGATCAGAGGTTTCCTCCGATTCGTCAAATCCAACCGAATACTGATGGATTCTGCAGATAGACTGCCTGAAGACTGACGTCTCAACAACTGCTGATCAAACCACAAAAACAACTTACGATTAGCCAAATGCGAATAAAGCAATCATGGATATCGCATTGATCCCGAAAAATCCCACCGACAGACCATGGAGCATGCCGAATCGTCTTTTGATGGCGGGGCTTGGGTCACTGATGAGCTGATCCGACACCTCATTAACCTTAGGCATGATGACCCGTAAATTGAGGTACGCGAGGGCGATCACGACCAAGCCAACACTCAGTCCATACTGATAGGTCGTACCCTCCATTGAGAGTCCGATACTTAAGGCAATGATAGCTAGTCCGACTGCGATCTCATATTTGAATAAGCGGGGAAAGTAAGCTCTCAGGAAGGCGCTCGCTTGCGGCCCTTCAAGTGTTGCGAAGACTGTCGGAGATACGGTCAGGGTGAACATGGTGATCGCACCAAGCCATGCGAAGATTAATGCGTGAAGACTCGTTAGCATCAGAGATTCCCAAGTGCGTCATGAAGTAAGCGACAGACTGCGGCTGTCGATTGTGGATTTTGTCCTGTGATCAATCGTCCATCCTTCACCGCATGAGAGGTAAAGTTTTCACTGCACTCAAAGAGCGCGCCCAGCTCGCGAAGACGTGTTTCAAGTAAAAATGGCTCAACACCCATCAGCTCGATTTGTTCGGTCTCGCGATTGGTGAAGCTATTGACGCGTTTTCCTTGAACTAGTGGTGAGCCATCTGTCTCTTTTGCTTGCAGCAATCCTGAGGGTCCGTGGCAAACAGCGCCAACAACCGCGCCCGATGCCCAAGCGTCAGTGACGATTTGACCGACGGTGTTGTCATCAAAATCCCACATTGCACCATGCCCGCCGGGTAAAAAAACGCAATCATAGTCAGAACCGTTGACTTCGCTCGCCATCAGCGTGGTCTCGAGCTGATCCATTGCAGCCGGATCAGCCATGAAGCGCGCGACGTTTGGTGGCCGCTTGTCGGGTTCTACGACGGTTTTTGGATCGGGGAGGCCGGGTCCGCCGGCGACCGATGCAAGCGTGATTTGCCAGCCAAGGTCCCGGATTGTCCAATAGGGTGCGGCCATTTCGTCGTAATAAAAACCAGTCCCTCGGCCTGTATGACCAAGTTCGGTGTGAGAAGTGAGCACGAGTAGAGCACGTTGGGTCATCATGATTATCCTGCTTGTAAACCCTTTGTTAGTGGTCACACATCCGTTCGTTTTCAATTGCTCAACGATTGGCTTGATGTTTGCAACACCGCATTCACTGTCAATTTTTTGGAGATTTGGTCTGTGGATGTATTTGCGGGAACTATTGGATTTGTGGTGACGATTTCAGTGATTGGTTTGCTTGATGTGTTGATTGATAAGTATCAATACCGCTCAGAGCTGACTGGTTTTTAAAATCAAATATTCGGTAGGGATCGCGTTCAGTCCCTCTCTGCCGATACACTTCCGGCGGTTGATTATTGAAGCGGTCGGTTTTGGAAGCGTATTTATCGTTGTTTGCGTCATCGTTGGTGGCGGCAACACTCATCCCTGCACAATCAGAAGCGTTACTGGTTGGTCTGATTGCGTATCAGCCGACGCAGGTGGCGCTGCTGATCCTCGTGGCATCAGTGGGGAATGTATTAGGCGCGCTGATCAATTGGACGTTAGGACGATTTTTTGCACAGTCTGCGGGCAAGCGTATGTTCAAAGACTCGTCTCGGTTACGTCGAGTCACTTCTTGGTATGAGCGCTTCGGATGGATCACATTATTGGGAAGCTGGTTGCCGATCATCGGTGATCCATTGACCTTTTGTGCGGGCTTGATGAGAGAACCGCTATGGCGATTTGTGTTAATTGTTTCCTTCGCGAAAACTGGCCGGTATCTTGTCCTCGGATGGTTGACCGTCTCTTCGTTATCATAAATTTGGATGCCACGATGAGATCCTTTGGTCACCACTTTGAAGATAGAGCAAGAATCACAGGTATTGCATGAGTTTGACAATTTGGGTTGATGCGGATGCCTGCCCGAAGCCCATTAAATCACTAATTTACCGAGCGTCAGATCGATTAAAGGTTCCGGTCTTTTTAGTGGCGAATGGCTTTTTACAAAAGCCACCTCATCCTCTGGTTTCTGTTGTGCAAGTGTCCAAGGGATTCGATGTTGCCGATAACGTGATCTTAGAGCGGCTCACCGAGGGCGATCTCGTGGTGACACAAGACGTGCCACTGGCTGCAGAGGTTGTCGATCAGGGCGGTTTTGCAGTGAATCCCCGTGGGACTTGGTATGACAAAGAATCTGTTAAGGCGTATCTGCGGCGTCGTAATGAACGTGAAGAGAAGCGGGAAGCGGGTTTAGTTCAAGGAGGTCCAGCTCCTTTTGGAGCCAAAGAGACGCAGCAATTTGCGCGAGTATTTGATCAGTTTTTGGCGCGAGTGCGGCTGTAACCATGAGGTTTCTAACCAAGCGGCAAACATCACCTGTCGTCGAAGAGTCCATGCGGCATTTCAAATGGCCCGTAGTGATTCGTCGTTCGTCTCGGCGACGAACGATGGAGCTTCGAGTGACTCGAGACAGCACAATTCGTGTCCTGTGTCCGGCCTCGGTGACAGACCAGCAGATTGAGCAATGGATTCAATCCAAATCGAGCTGGATTGACGCGAAATTATTGGTCAATTCGAAACGTCAGTCGATTGTGTTGCCAAAGCTTCAAACCGGTGCCTCCTGGTGGTATCGCGGTCAAGACCTCACCTTGAAGATCGAACAGTCGAAGCACTCAGGAGTTGAGCTCATCGAAGATGCGCTGGTGGTAGCGACTGCGGGCGCAAGACGAGAGACGATCTTGCCATTGTTGCGATCCTGGTATTTCGACCAAGCGCACCGAAGGTTTTTGCAACGGACGGCTTTATTTGCCGATCGGCTAAGCGTCAAGCCGACCCGGATTCAGCTGAAAGCCTATCGATCGATGTGGGGACGATGCAATAGNAGAGGAGAGGTCGCCTACGATTGGCGTGTCATTGTTGCGCCTGATCGGGTTCTTGATTATTTAGTGATTCATGAGCTGTGCCATCTTAAACACTTCGATCATTCCAGGTCGTTTTGGTCTTTGGTGGAGTCACAGCAACCGGAGTACCGAGANTCGCGAGTGTGGCTAACGGAGCATGCAANGNTCGTGAANTCCGATGTTTNTGGANGGNTTGGAGTGAGACAGTGAATTCNNGGNGGCTTGTATCAGCGTGATCACTGGTGCTGTCGATTCAATGAGTCGGAGTCTTTTGAGCACATGCAAAATNNAGGGTCGACTATTGAATGGTTGAGTTTGTGTCTTAAGAGAGCATAGTAGCCCTAGGTTCCGTCATGGTTTCTCGATTGAGAAACTGGCGTTTGCAAAAGAGGACGCTTCGTAAAAGTCCCGCTAAGGGCGCCTGTGTTGACAGGCAAACGGAGAAAGTAAGGGTCCATTCGCAATTCGCTTCAGGGGTTGTGCCCTTTATGGTGTCAATCGGAACCGGAAAAGGCTGGGTGGAGACACGCAGCCTTTTTTAATTCCACTCTCCCGCGGAGTCAGTAGACCTCAAGCCAATCACCCATTACATTGTTTCAAACATAACAAGGTGCGAGCGATGGACAATAAAGAGGGAAAGCCTGCAAAAGCCTGGTATGTGAATTGGCTGATCATTGCCGGCACCATCATTGTGATTATGGTGCTGTCCTAACATCAAAGGATCTGTTCTCCTTTCTCGGTTAACCAGGGGCTTTCGGGAGTTTGATCAATAATGTCTATGATCCGGGTTAACGGCCGACAGAGCCTGACGCCTTTGGGTGACTGGACAAAAGGGCGCTCGAGTGCTTCGGGATGCTCGACCAGATAGTCGATGATTGCCACGTCGTCGTCAGCGATGATGAATGGCTTCAGTAGCGCGCCTGCATCAGGCCTCAACATGTCAGTCCAATCCATTGAACAGGCGGTTTTCAGGGTGATCAGTTGATCGTGAGACCAGCCTTCCTTCAGATACAAAACAATCTCAGGTTCGATCCCAGATGCCGTTAAAAAACGCAATGCATCTCGTGATTTGCTGCAGTTCGGATTGTGATAAATGGTGACGGTCATCGCTGTTTTGTGCCTGTGATTCGTCAAAACCGCAGTGTATCGCGTTGGGCTTCATGTGTGTCGTCACAACAGTCCAACAGGGGATGAAGGGCTGTATGAGTCTCGCGACTCAGATCTTTGGCTTGATTTTTGCTTGTATTGTTCCCTGTTAGCTTTTCGACAGAGGACGAAGCATGTCAGCATTAACAAAATTAGAATATGAGCGTGATACGAATTGTGTTGAGATTAGTTTGTTTGCACAGTGTAAGGCATTGATCAGCGAGGGCATGTCCACTGAGGTCGATCAATTGATTGAGCGAGCTCGAGGCATCACATCGGATGCCGAATTGGACAAGATTCGTTTGATCAAAGATGTTGCCTTGGGTTCGAAAGCACTCATTAACTGAGCATTTACGTCGGCACCAAGCGTACACTCAGCACTTTTGATTGAGGACGGCCTGTGTTTGTCGACATTGAATCCATTCGTGATCAATTTCCATTTGATCCGTTCAAGGCGATTGTCGCTCCAAGACCGATCGGTTGGATTTCGACGATCTCGGCAAGCGGTATCCCGAATTTAGCCCCTTATAGTTTTTTTAATGCGCTCAGTAGTGATCCTCACCTCATTGGTTTTAGTAGCTCTGGCTGGAAAGATACTGTCTCGAATTGCGACGCCACTGGCGAATTCGTGTTTAACCTTGTGACCCAAACATTACTGACGTCCATGAGTCAAAGTTCAGCGGCCATTCCTCTGGACGAGAGCGAATTCGAATTTTGTGGGCTTGAGTCAGCACCATCGTATCGTGTGGTCCCTCCACGAGTTGCTCAGAGTCCAGCAGCACTTGAATGTCGCGTGGTCGAAATCAGGCAACTTCAGGGTCTCGACGGTGTGCCCTGCCAGAGCTGGTTCACCATCGGTGAAGTGATTGGGATCTATCTCGATCCAGCCTTTATCACTGAAGCCGGTCGGTTTGATACCGCTAAAGCGGCAATTCCAACGCGTTGTGGATATCAAGATTATATGGAGGCCGGGGATTTGTTTGAGCTGACTCGACCCTAACTGGTAAGCGCCATTTTGAGTCCATAGCTGACAAACGCACTGCCTGCGAGCGCTTTTCCGAGACGACCAAACCAGTGACCTTGATTCAGGCGACGCCTGGTGTAGACGGCAATGCTGATGACGGATGCCAGATAGATCTGACTGACGATTTGCACCAAACATCCCAGGATGAAAAAAGAGACTAGAGGTTGGTCATAACTTGGGTCGACGAATTGAATGAAGAACGAGATAAAAAAAAGGATGGCCTTTGGGTTGAGTAAGCTAATCGTGAGTGCTGTTCGAAAGGGTTTGGAGCGCTTGTGGTGGAGATGATCAGTGCTCGACTGCTCAGCGAGCGCAGTCTGTTTATCGAACGCATGTTTGAGAAGCCCAAAGCCTAGCCATGCCAGATAGCCTCCACCGAAAAGCTTCAGGGTCATAAAAAGAATCGGTGTTGTTTGGATCAGTGAGGCGACGCCGGCCACAGATAGCATCATCAAAATACTGTCACCGGCAAAGATGCCTAGTGCGCCCGAAAACCCTGCACGACAACCATCGCGAGCCGCGACGGTCATGACGAACATCGAATTAGGCCCTGGCAGCAGTACAATGATCACCGTACCGATGAAGAAAGTGGCAAGGTCTGTAATACCGAACATGATTTTGGTCGCGACTAAAAGCCAAGCTTCAGTATAAGGGAGTTTCTGCCGATAACAGTCACTGTTGGAGTCAAATAAATGGATCTGTGTTTCGCATGCAACGATTGATTGCCCTAGTTGGNCTTCTTTTGCCGCTCGTCGTCCAGGCAGCGGGAGGGCAAGCGCTCGGATCACCGACAGCTGTGTTAGACGCCCTAAAGCAGTCCAGGGGTGGGGTATTGCTCGCATTCATCGATCACCCTTCGGATCAAGCGAATCCAGTGAAACATCTCCAGGGCTTGCTCAGTCGTTATCGCCTTGATCTCAATGGGACGGATTTGGGTCAAGTTCGCAGAAATACGATTCTTCATGTGAGGCCGCGGTTGGGTGTCAATCGACTAACGATCGAAAATACCTTTGATGATCAGCAACGGAAACAACTGAGCTTTCCGGCGATGCGAGCAGCTGGTGTTCCCACAGCGATTGTCGAGGTTCGAACCTCTCGAGATTTTGCATGGATGGAGGCGCTCACGTTGTCAGCAACTGAAGTCCAAGCGGTCGAAAACGCATTGAATCGGAGTCAAACCGGTGGAATGCCTCGAGTATTGGCATTAATCCGCTCTCGCGGTCAGGAAGCCGTCCAACCGCCTCGACCATTGAGGAACTGGAGTCGAGGGCTGTCTTCCGGTGGCGGTTTGGACTCTGGCTCTGCTTCAGATGGTTCGGCATCGTCAGCTCGATCTGCTCAACCTTCACCTTCTGAGGAGACGACTCAAGACACAGCGGAGCAGGGCACCACGGAATCGGATTCCTCAGAAGAGGCCGCCGCTGATACATCGAGCGACACCGAGGAGACGGATTCTGGAGCCAGTGTGTCGGCTGATCGAAGGAGCTATTACTAACAGATCGATATCTCAAGTACACTCGACGCAAAAGAGAGAGGGTTGCCACGTGAGTCAGTCGATCGAAGTGCAAGTCGTTGAAGGGATCTTGTGTGCTGATTTTAATGAAGGTCGGCTGATTATTGATACAGGGTCACCGGTATCTCTTGGCCCAGATACCACGATTCAGCTCCTTAGCTGTGCGGTTCAATTAAACTCAACAATCGGAAACTACGCCTGGGCCCAAATTCAGGAGAGCCTTCCTTTTGATGCTGTTGGGCTGATTGGTGTCGATGCTTTTTCTGAATCGTCACTCGGCTTTGATTTAACCAACGACACACTGGCGTTGCTCGAAATGCCAGTTGAGGGTAACCACGAGCCGTTTATCATGGGGTCACCAGTGATTCGATGTCAGATTGCTGAAGAAAATCTCTTGGCCGTATTAGACACTGGAGCGGGCCTTTCTTATCTCCGCGATGTTCGGCTAGCGACGTTCGGTAAGTCACTCGGTCGGACTCGCGATTTCCATCCCATGCTGGGTGAGTTTGAAGTAGAGACTGTGGAGTGTTCGGTGATGGTGGGGGATCAATCGATGACGGAAGTCTTTGGCCTCGCCACGAAAGATCTACAGCGATTAATGCAAATGGCCAAGATTGACGCCATTTTAGGTACTTCCTGGTTCCAAAAATCTGTAGTAGAGATCGATTTTAAGAATGAATTAGTTGGCTTGACGATTGACTAGACTACAGTAACTCCAGCCGCTTAAATCCACCGTTGATGTGTCTCGACATTAAGAGTGATGCCAACTGTTCATCCCGTTCTTGAAATGCCTTCAGTAGTTGTTCATGTTCCTCGATGGATGCCTGGATGTTCGCGTGGCTTGCCAAACTTCGGCTTCTGAACAACAGAGACTCGCGCATGACTTGATCGATGAGAGCAGTTAATCGAGGCGAGTCTGCGACTTGATGAATCCGCTTGTGAAATTGAATATTTAAGTCGAAATATGCCGAGAAATCCTGATTGATAGCTGCCGCTTTCATGTTTTGATGCAGTTGGTCGAGTGCATCGAGGTCGATTTCCGATATGCGCGTTGCGGCGAGCGCTGATGCTTTGGCTTCAAGCATCTCGCGGATCGCAAAAATCTCTCTGACTTCAGAAAGTAAGAGTTTCCTGACAACGATCTGTCTGGCACTGATCTGTTCGAGCAAGCCCACATTAATGAGCTCACGAATGGCTTCTCTGACTGGCGCGCGAGACATCCCAAGGCGCTCTGCGAGATCACGCTCAGTGATTTTCTCGCCCGCACTTAAGAGCCCTTGAAGAATACATTCTTCGATCTGCTGCCGTGCTTTGAGGCTCAATGAATCAGTCATTGATCAATCCTTCGCAATGCTTGGTTGGTATACCTTAAAGGAGATTTTGATTTCATAGACCCGTTTTGATTGAAGAAAAACACACGTTGGTATTGCAACAAAGATTCCGATGACTGTATAACAAAATTCAGATTTCGCACGATTTTTGACTCTGCAATGTTTCGCGCGAATTATGATGTCAATAAAAATAAAGAGGACAAAACGATGATTAAAAAAATCCTTGGTGCAGCTCTGGGTATGGTTTTAATTGCCAGCTCCGTGCAAGCGGCAGAAAAGATGCGTATCTCCTTACAATTGCCATTGAAGAGTCATCTTGGGCAAAATTTGCTGGTTTTCGAGAAAGAAGTTGAAGCTCGGACTCAGGGTGCAATCGATGTCGAAATCTATGACAGCGCTCAATTGTATAAGGATAAAGAAGTTCCAGCAGCTGTTGGATCGGGGGCGATCGAGGCTGGGGTTGCGTCACTTACTCGATACGTGGGGGATGCCCCTGTGGTTGACGTATTTTACATGCCCTTTCTACTGAATTCTGAAGAGAAGGTGCGGGCGGCAGTCGCAGAAGGTAGCGTTGTTCGAACAACCATCGAAGCAGAAGTGGCAAAAACAGGTGGTGAGATTCTGTATTGGCAAGCTTATGGTGGCGCGGTGTTGTTGTCGAAGGGCGGACCAATTCGCACCCCAGCTGATATGAAAGGTAAAAAAGCGCGGGTTTTTGGAAAAACGTTGGGGGACTTTGTCACTGCTTCAGGAGGGGCGCCTACATTAATTTCCGGTTCTGAGCAGTACCTGGCTTATCAACGCGGAACCGTCGACATCGGGATGACTGGTGTTTCCGGCGTGAAGTCGCGAAAGCTGTGGGAAGTCATGGATACGATCACAGTCACGAATCATGCGGATATCGAATTTGTGGTTGTCGTCAACACCGAATGGTGGAATGGCTTGTCAGCCGATATTCAAGGTCATATTCGTGATGCTGCAAAGATCGCGCAAGACGATGTTCGTAACGCGATGAGTCAAATTGAGGCTGAAGCCTATGCGGCGGCGAAAGCCAACGGGATGGCTGTTGTCGAATTGACTGACCAAGAGTTGGATGCGTGGCGGGCAGTGTCAAAGCCGGTTTATGACTCTTATCTCAAGGCTACTGGTGATTTAGGTCGAAAAATCCTAGACGCAGCTGGTCATCAATGATCCCTGTGTGTGCGGCTTCTGCGATGAAGCCGCCAACTTTTCTGGGGCACTTTATCTGATGAATGTTATAACTCGACTCTCGACTCTCCTGGGAGTCATCGGTGCTGGCTTACTTGCGATTACTGGAGTTTTTCTGACCTATGAGGTCATCGCTCGGTATTTCTTCATTAAGCCGACAATCTGGGCAGCAGAAATTAGCCAGCTCTGTTTGATTTGGGGCTGCTTGCTTGCGATGGCTTGGGTCTTGATATTGAGACAACATATCACGGTCAATGCTCTCACGAGCCTGATGCCTCGGCCGATTCAACATGCTTGCGTTGTCATCGCCCTGACAGTCATTGTCGCTTTCTCCTCTGTGATTGTTGTCTGGGGGTGGGATATTTTTTATGAAAGCTGGGAGCGAGGCCGAACAACTGGATCCCTATTAGATCTACCAAGCTGGGTCGCAGAATTACCAGTGCCCTTGGGATTCCTGCTGTTAGGATTGCAGGCGGTTTGCGAGTTGTTTCAAATTCGCTCCCGAAATACGATTAGTTTAGGGGGTAGTCACGAATGACGATCCTTCTAATCATCGCTGTACTCTTTAGTCTCTTGCTCGTGGGTGTTCCTGTCGCTTTTGCACTTGGTGGGATTGGATTAGGAATGCTAATCCTCGGTGGATTTTCGCCACTCATGGCGCCTCAGGCTATTCTTTCAACGCTCGATGGTTTCATTCTATTAGCTGTTCCATTGTTCTTATTAATGTCGAATGTGCTGTTAAAAGGTGGCGTTGGGCGTGATCTGTTCGCCGCGGTACAAGCCTGGGTTGGTCATTGGCCCGGGGGGCTCGCTGTCGCGACCATTTTGAGTTGTGGTCTCTTTGCTGCAATCTCTGGATCGTCAGTCGCTACCGCGGCCACGATCGGCACCGTGGCGATTCCTGAAATGGTCAGCCGAGGGTATGACAGACGATTTGTCTTCGGTTTGCTGGCCGCTGGTGGAACGCTCGGCATCTTGATTCCACCCTCAATTCCGATGATTGTATTTGGGTTTGTTGCAGAAGAATCGGTCATCGCGTTATTCCTTGCTGGAATTGGCCCCGGGTTGTTGTTGGTCTCCTTTTTTGTCATTTTTTCCATGGTTTATGCTCGATTATCGGGGCGATACACGCAGATGGACAAAGCTTCATGGGCTGAGCGCAAAGCATCAACTCTGCGTGCATTACCGTCTGTCTCTTTGGCGTTACTCATTGTAGGAGGACTCTATTCTGGTGCGTTTACTCCCACAGAAGCTTCAGCCGTTGGTTTTATTGCCGCGATTGCGATTACTGCGTTGTGGTTGCGGCGATTAACTTGGAGTGGGTTTTTTGAAGCTGTCAAAGACAGTGCAGTGACCACGACTGCGATCCTCATCATCATCGCTGCAGCCAAAGTTTTTGGTAAAGCGCTGGCTTTATATCGGGTACCGCAGGATATTTCTGCGTTCATTGCCATGAATATCGATGGGCCGATTGTGTTTATTCTGATTGTCTCATTGGTATTGCTGATTATGGGTCTCGTTTTCGAGACGTTGTCCATGATTCTTATCATGACACCGGTTCTATTACCGGCCGCAATGGGCCTTGGATTCGATCCGATCTGGTTCGGTATTTATATGGTAATTATGGTTGAGTGTGCATTGATCACTCCACCGGTAGGTTTGAATCTGTATGTCATCCAATCTGTGGCCAAAGCGTCATTGGGTGAAGTTGCTGCCGGTGTTTGGCCGTTTTTGCTGATGATGCTCGCTTGTGTGTTAGTTCTGATCGCGATTCCAGATCTTGCTCTGTATATCCCGTTTAAGTGGTGATGCAATGAATCAAGCTGGCAGGTTGAGAAAGCTAATCACGGAAGATCGTTGTCATATCATGCCCTGTTGTTATGACGCATTATCGGCAATGTTAATCGAGCAAGAAGGCTTTGAACTGACCTTTATGTCTGGGTTTGCAAGTTCGGCCAGCCGGATCGGTGCTCCGGACTTGGGTTTGATGAGTTACGGTGAAGTGGTGGATCAAATTCGGTCGATCGCTGAAGCGATCCAGATTCCATTGCTGGCGGATGGAGACACGGGTTACGGAAATGCGATGAATGTCCGCAGGACGATCTCAGGTTTTGCTCGCGCAGGGGCTTCAGTGGTGATGATCGAAGATCAGTTGGCACCGAAGCGCTGCGGTCACACTCAGGGTAAGGCTGTGGTTCAACGCAATGAAGCATTTGATCGGATCAGAGCTGCAATTGATATCCGAGACGAATTACAAGAGCAGGGTGTCGATATTCTGATCTTGGCTCGCACAGATGCACGACAGGAGCACGGATTGATTGAAGCAATTGATAGGGCTTGCGAGTTTTCGAGGTTGGGCGCGGATATCCTATTTGTTGAGGCCCCACATTCTGAAAATGAAATGGTCGAAATTTGTCGATCCCTGCCTGGACCAAAAATGGCAAATATTGTTGAGGGTGGAGTGACCCCAGAACTAGCTGCTGAGGATCTTGGACAGATTGGATATTCGATCGCCGCTTATCCGCTGACGCTTTTGTCTGCATCAATGCGCGCCATGATTGAAGCGCTGAGAGCGTTGAAGGGTCGTGGTGTTCAGAACTTAATGGATTTCGATGAGCTGAGAGAGCGAATTGGGTTCAATACCTACTACGAGATCTCAGGTCGCTATGAGAGTTCAAGGCGCGAGAAGAATTGAGGAGTCGCGATGCAAGAACTACCTAGGGCGCCATTGCACGGTATACGTGTCATTGAGCTTGGATCCTTGATCGCTGGACCTTACGCAGGAGCCTTATTTGCACAATTTGGCGCAGATGTGATCAAGATTGAGCCACCAGCAATTGGCGATCCACTCCGAAAGTGGCGCAAGATGGATGGAGACACATCGCTTTGGTGGTACTCGCAAAGTCGAAATAAACAATCGTTAACCCTGAATCTGAAGGATCCAGATGCGCAGGAGGTCTTGAAGCGTTTGGTGAGTGACGCTGATGTGTTAATCGAAAACTTCAGACCAGGGACGCTCGAGAAGTGGAATCTCGGCTGGGACGCTTTATCAAAGGTCAATCCTCGACTTGTCATGCTTCGTGTTTCAGGCTACGGACAATCGGGTCCTCAGGCGGGTAAGCCAGGGTTTGCCGCGATTGCTGAAGCGATTGGGGGGCTGAGATATTTGATCGGTTATCCAGACCGGGCACCGGTAAGAACTGGGGTGAGCATTGGTGATACTTTGGCTTCATTGTATGGCGTTGTTGGGTCATTGATGGCGCTTAGACATGCTGAAGCGACCGGAGAAGGTCAGGTAGTCGATGTCTCATTGGTGGAGTCTGTGTTGGCTGTCACAGAAAGCTTAATCCCAGAATATGGTGCAGATGGCACCATCCGCGAGCGCACTGGATCGAGCCTTCCTGGAATTGCACCCTCGAATACCTACACCACTCGCGACGGTCGCTATCTGGTGTTGGCGGCGAATGGCGACAGTATTTTTAATCGCTTGATGCAGGCGATCGGGAGACCTGATATCGCTGATGATCCTCAGTTCAAACACAATGACGGGCGAGCGAAGGCCTCTGATGAGTTGGATGCGATCCTCGGAGCCTGGTCATCATCGGTAACCTTGACTGAGGCGCTCGATATTCTGGAGGCTGCAGAGGTACCGGCGTCGGGAATCAATTCAGTCGCTGAAGTGTTTGAAGATGAGCAAATTCAAGCACGCGGTTCGATTGAGCGACACGCGCTTGAGTCTGGATTAAATCTCTGTATGCCAGCGGCTGTTCCCAAATTGACAAAAACACCGGGTGGAACGCGTTGGCTGGGGCCCAAGCTTGGGGAACATAATGAGTCAATTTTAGAGTCGCTGGGTCTTGACCCGATCACGATTCGGAAAGTGACAGGCGGTGATTGATGGTGGCGCATTCTTCTGATTTGGTCTGTATTCAAGAAGTCGGAATGCGTGACGGGTTACAAAGCGCCGGTCAGTTCGTCACGACCGAGGACAAAGTCAGACTGATTGACCAATTATCGAAAACTGGGCTCTCAAAAATTGAAGTGACCTCCTTCGTCTCGCCCAAGGCCGTCCCATTGCTTGCAGATGCCGAAGAGGTTCTCGCGGCTATCAATCGACAGCCGAGTGTTACGTACAGTGCGTTAATTCCGAATCGTAGAGGGCTTGATCGAGCGCTTGCAGTTGAGCTTGATGAAGTCAACTTGGTGATGTCGGTGAGTGAAGCCCACAATTTGGCAAATCTCAGGATGACCTGCGAGCAATCCATCGAGCAATTTCGCGAGATTTGCAACAATCGGGGATCACTTCGGGTCAACGGGACACTGGCGACAGCGTTTGGCTGTCCCTTTCATGGAGAGGTGACACAGTCGACCGTCTTTGAGTGGGCCCATCGTTACTTAGACGCCGGCATTGATTCATTAACCCTAGCAGATACGATCGGTGCGGCAACGCCTCGACAGGTCTATGATCTTTGCAGTGGTTTCACAGAGGCTTTTCCGTCCATTGAAATCACGCTTCACCTCCACAACACACGCGGTCTGGGGATCGCGAATGCGTTATCGGGGATTGCTGCTGGGATTCGCCATTTAGATGCCTCTATCGGTGGGATCGGTGGTTGTCCATATGCTCCTGGAGCGACAGGAAACGTCTGCACCGAAGACCTTGTGCATGCCTTAATCTTTGACGGTTATCGATGTGAGGTGGATTTAGAGCAATTACTATCGGTTAGCCACGAACTGGGCGACTTACTGTCCGATCCCTTGCCCGGTTTAGTGCGTTATGCGGGTTCGAAGCTGACCAAGCACCCAATGTCAGAAGACTTACGGTATCGAATGAGTCTAGTTGGGCAAAAGCAATAGTCAGCAGTTACCGTATTATCTTAGATGAACGTGCATCGATCGAGGAATACGTGTGTGATAGCAATATGATAATCCTGAGAAACGGGTGAAGATTTCGTTGGACTTGTCGATCTCTATTTGTAGACATGGAGACACTGACGGATGAATTGGATCAAGCACCACACGCAAACTGTTGTCGCACTCACGTGTATCGGCGCAACGCTCTTGTTTTGTGCTTACGCCATTATTGATTATGAATCCGACCAGTGCCATTACCGAGAGATTCGTGGATTTAACCAAGCTCTTGGGGCGAAGGGTTGGTGCCGGATTCTCTAGTTAGATCACCCGGCAGGTGCCACTGACAATCTTGGTTCCGGTCCCGGTGTCATGGCGGTGGTAATAAAAAATCCCGTTTCGGAACATACCGCCTTCCACTTCACTTCCAAATCGAAAGGTCGTTTCGGAAAAGTAGTGGGTCATCGGTAGCTGACCTCTGGATTTCACTGGGAAGCCGGCCAAGAACGTTAAATCACCTTTGCCATCGGCCGGAATTTCAAACTGAAACACCCGTTTCGTGATGACGTCGACACAGCGAAAGGTGGTTGGTGGTGCTGCCTGAGCGACAGAGATCAGCGTGGAGATGCTGAGGATCGTGATCGATTTGAGAAGGTTTTTCATCGGTTTCATCGTCATGGTGTTTGATCTTCACACTATCATACCGTTCTTTATCCGGTCTTCCACCGGATGATCGCTGATCTGTCCGAGATGCCCGCTTGCGTCTCGACAAGATCCCTGTGGCGAAGGTTGCGTCATGAGATCGATCTCAGCTCGGAATCTTGTATCATCCTTGGATATGAAAAATTTGACGTAAGACTGGGAGAAGTGGATGAGCGATGAATTGAAGGCGTTGGAAAAAGAAGCCGAAGAGCTCCGTCAAAACCTTTGGATCTGGAAAGGAATCGCTTTTGTCTTGTTAGTGTTATATGTCTCCGAGATCGGCGGCTGGTTTTCCTGATGAAAACCATTGGTCTTCTCGGCGGGATGAGCTGGGAAAGCACCCAAACCTACTATTCCTTGATCAACCGAGAGATCAATAAGCGGTTAGGGGGATTTCATTCGGCAAAAATCGTTCTGGTGAGTGTGGATTTCGCGGAGATTGAACACTTTCAGCGCATCAATGACTGGGAGGCTGCAGCTGGGTTATTGATCCAGGCCGCGCGTCAACTCGAGGCAGGGGGTGCCGATTTCATCGTGATTTGTACCAACACGATGCATGAAGTTTACGATCAGGTGAGTGCTTCTGTCTCGATGCCTGTGTTGCATATCGCTGATGCGGCGGGCTTAGCTGCGCAAACACTTGGTGTGACTCGGCTTGGGCTATTGGGCACAGAATTCACGATGCAGCGTCCATTTTATCGCCAACGATTGAGGGATCGGTTCGATCTCGACGTTCTCACTCCGTCATCTGCGCAACAAGCAGTGGTTCATCGCATTATCTATGATGAGCTGTGTTGTGGGCTGATCAATTCACACTCGCGGGAATCTTATCAGGAGGTGATTGCTGATTTGGTTGAGCGAGGCGCACAAGCTGTCATCTTGGGATGTACGGAGATTGGGCTACTGATTTCAGAAGACGACTGTCGCGTTCCAATCATCGACACGACCGTCATTCACGCAAATCAAGCAGTAGACGAAGCGCTCAGTGAGTAAATGTTGCGCACGGCTCAGAATGGTGACAGTGAGTGCAAAATCTGCGTTTATTCACACAATCATCCACAAGGTCTTTGGATAACATCGACTGTGTACCCTCGGTGGGTGACCCGAATATCTGGGCGCTTGATTGGCATCAATGCTTTTGTGCCTGATCGCGGTACACTGCGTTGCATCGTCTAAAGAAGTGACTGTATGAAAATATCTCCTCAATTTGTCGGTCCTATTGTCATGGCTTTTATCATGGCAATGATCATGACCGGTTTTGTAACCTGGATGAATCTCGGCTTCAACGACGCATTTTTCGTCAATTGGGGCCTAGCTTTTGTGTTTGCCTGGCCAGTGGCGTCAATTGCTGCCTTTTTGGCCTTACCGATTGCACCAAAAATTACCTTGCGGATTGTTCGACTCATTAATGGGACTCCACCGCATCATGATCATTCGTAATGGTTCACGATCAGCCTTGAATCTGATTGAAACGACATCACCTCTTCGGTGAGATCACTGGGAGTATTGAGATGAGACGAGCCTTGGTTATTGTGGATTCGTTTTTGACGGTTTTGTTTGGGCTGACTTTAGCGGGATTANTGATTGTTTACGCAGGTCTTNGTGATGATCTGGATATTCTCGTGTTCTTTGTGGTTCTCGGGGTTCCCTACGGGCTCTTGCGATTTGTAGTCCTAGGGAGCCCCATCCCCTTTACCGCATTACCGAAGGACAAGTCCTTATCGGGTGATTAGGTGACGGGATTCGTGCGCGCGCATTGATCGCAGAGACCGTGAATCTCAATCGTCGATCGAGTGGGTTGTAGTCCGACGTCCTTAGCGAGTGAATTGAGCTGTCGCTCGAATTTGGTATTGATGATCTCAGAGACTTGTTCGCATCCATCGCAAATGGCAAAACTCGTGACTTGATGGGATCCGCATTGGGTATGCTGACAGGCGAGAAAACTGTTCATGCTTGCCAATTTGTGGGCTAGACCGAGGTCTAATAATTTATCGAGTGCACGATAGACTTGCGGCGGTGCTCGAAGCCCATGCTCACCGAGTCGTTCGAGAATCGTATAGGCACTCAGAGGAATAGAGCTTTCTTCTAAAACACTGAGGACG
>JGI10211J34971_10001070_pt1 | contig 22783 bp, 15 predicted proteins | sample Etolagsediment_FD_34971 | JGI IMG/M metagenome (IMG submission 34971)
GGAAAAACGCTAACTGCGGTGGTGCATTAAAGACAGTAAAAGCCCCGATTTCCGGGGCTTTTTTTTATGATTTGATTGTTTGAGCGCTGTTCAGGTGCCTTTAAGCGGCGGGCAGATAGCTGTTGTTCTTACTGTTTCCCCAGGATCTCGGAAGGCAGAGCCCCGACTTGAAAACGGTTGAGGACAGTCCCTGTGCCGTCAAGAACAGTCACATAGTTTTCAGCCACATAATCTGTGGTGGCGGCAAGGATGCGGCTGCCATAGGCGTTGACACAGTACAGTCCGTCAAACGTCAGATCAGAAAAACCGGCGGGGAAAGAGAGCTCCAGATTCTCGTCAAGCATGCCCAGCCGGGGTCCCAGATTCCGCCAGACCCTGTCCTCGTGGATAAAGATGTCGCTGACCTGTAGAAAAGTCGAACCATAGTTTTTCGTTTTGACGGACATATCGGTCAGGTCGACGGAGGCTTGACTGATATAGGTTGTCCAGAATGCGTCGTAATAGATACCTGCAATGTAGAGAACATCCTCATGCACAAGCATGTTACCCGGTCCGTAGCAGACCTCTGTCACCGAATCGAGAACAATCCTATCGCTGTCAAAACTGAAGGTATAGAGTTGATTGTTTGCAGTCCAGTCGCTGTGGATCCGGCTGCTGCAATAGAGTTTGTCACCATGGATCAGAAGCTGTTCCGGCATTCGGCCCTGCGGAAGATAGACCGTATCTATCAGAGTCATGCTGAGAAGGTCGACAAGCAGGATGGCGGACAGTCCGTAACTGCTGATATAGGCGACATCATTGCGGACCGTGATATCCCTTGGGGAGGCGCCGGGCACCTGAATGGAACCGGCGTAAACGGAACTGTCGCCGGAGATGTCCAGCATTTCCACACTGTGACTGTTATTCATCACAACATAAAGAGAATTCCCTTCGATATGCAGGCTCTGTCCCACATCCCCGAGACCGTCCTCCCCGCCGATCTCCCAGTGAATCGGGCCGTCCATATCGGTCAGCGTCTCATCCAGAGCCCAGAGGGAGGCGTTATTATAAGCGAAATTTCCTTCACACAGGATAAAGACACTGTGGGCTGAAGCCTCTTCCCTGCCGCCGTCAAGCCCCAGGTCACAGCTGTTGAGACCGAAGAGGGTCAGAAGCAGCGGGATCAAAGTGAACACTTTTTTCATTACAATTTTCCTTTTTTTATCAGTGCGCCATGCGTGCAGCGCTGGGTGTTTACAGGATGTACGTCGCAGTCCATTACTAATCATCCGTCTGCCTCCGGAGTTCGATGCCGGCATGCAGGGAGCGGCCCATTTCAGGATAGCCGGTGACGCTCTCAAATCGGAGGTCGCTGAGGTTGTAGATCTTCAGGCTGAAGATGCTCTGCCACTGTTTCAGAGCTTTGACATAGGATAGACTGCCGTTCAGGGGGAATCGAGCAGCTATGACAAGATCCTCCGGATAGCCGTACATGGAGATATACGGTCCGACGGCATGCAGCTCAAGTCGAGCGCTGAACATATTCCGGCTGTACTGAATATCTGCATCGAAGAGCCATGCAGGCACGAAACGGAGACTTTTCATCTGATAGATCCCGCTATTGAGGTCGGCGCTGCGGATCAGGCTGAGATGCGTATTCAGGCTGACAGGCAAGGCGTCGGGGTGCCAGGCGAGGGCGAATTTCAGACCTGTGCGCAGACTTTCCTGCACATTCACCGGCCGCCAGTACTGCTGCTGCGGCAGCCACTGAATCATCTGAAAACTGTGGCGGATAAAGAGTTCCTGCTGAAAGACCAGGGATTCGGCAGTCTGTATATGCAGTCGTATGCCGAAAGAGCGGGAACGTTCTGGCTTCAGTTCAGGATTTCCTCCGGGCTGCCAGTAGAGTTCATTAAAGGAGGGCAGACGGAAGTATTCGGCGGCCTGCATTTCCGCGTAGATCGGTGTCCGGTGTCTGAAACTTCGGCGAAGTGCAGTGGAAAAGCTGCTTCCGCTGTATCGTCCCTGAACAGAATGGAGATTCAGCGTCCCTGAGAGGGTCCAGACAGAGGGGCTCCAGTGCAAACCCTGCCGCATGGAAAGCAGGTGTCTGCGCCGCAGACCGGCATCTGATGAATTCAGAGATTCGGAGCGGTATTCCAGACCGGCTCTGTATCCGCTGTGATCGCTTAAAGAATGGTCAGCTGTGAATTCTGCCGTGATACGGCTTGAGCTGTGCTCTGAATCTGCCATGATAAGAGGGTTTGCGAAGCTGCTGCGATTGGCATAGGCACTGAGTTGTGTACGGAAAAGGGTTGAGACCCTCCTCTCAGTCCAGTTCAAAGATCCCGTCATGCTTTCTCCGCTACGTCGTCCGAGAGTATCGGGAGCATTCCAGAGCAGACCGGGCGTACCGGCGTCATAGCGACTTAAAAGAAACTGGCTGCCAAAGTGCCGGGGCTGCTGGGAATTCTGGCGAAAATCGAGGTAAAACTGGTCCAGTGCGGTATCGTTGTTCTTTCTTCTCAGGGATTCCCCGTCCCAGCTGTAGGGAAAATCGCCTTCACTCCTCTGCTGCGCGGCATGGACTGATATCATCGCATCAGGTATGGACTTACTCTTCCGGAAGGCGGTAAAACTGTGGCTCAGATTCAGGGCCCGGTAGTCGAAACTGCCGTAGTTGAGCTGAATGGAGGATCTGTCGCTGAGGGCTTGAAGTTCGAGGACTGCATCGGAGGCACCGCTTCCATACTCAGCAAGATCGGCAGTCTGAAGCGAGTAGGATGACACTGCGGAAACGGGGACCCATGTCATATCCGCCTGTCCTGTCTGGGGGTCGGTCAGGTCCATTCCTGCAAATCGCAGTTGGGTATGGGTTGAGGGTCCGGCGTCATAACTCATGGAGAGCGGAGACAGATAGCTTCCGAAACCGCGGGAGAAGAGTCCGGGGATCTCAGAAGCCAGTTCACTGGCAGTCGCGGCCCTCTCTCTGCCGGGGAGACCCACCTGTCTGGTCAGGGTCCACTGCTGCAGGGACTGTCCATGGCGGGTGACCGAATGAAGGGACAGGAGAGTGTCCTGGAGGACGATGAGTTTCTGCGTCTCGGGACCCCGGTATATCAGGAAAAAATCTCTGAAGGCAATGTGGCTGAACAGCAGAGAGTCGCCGGGGGAGATATGCAAGAGCAAGAAGCGGCCATCATCATCTGTGACAGTCCCGCTGCTGTCCGGGAGAAGGAGAATATTGACGTCGGCCAGAGCAGAGCCCCGGATGTCTTCAACGCGGCCGGAGAAGGGATCTGCACAGAGCGGTCTGCTGCAGCTGAAAATGAGAATAATCAGGACAAGGGCGGGCCTCAGGCCTTTGTGGAGAAACGGGCTGCAGGCGTTTATGCAGCTGTGACGGGAATGCTTCAGAGTTTTACCGAAGCAAAACAGCGGGAAAGATCGAAAGGTGGTGAAATACATGTTGAGCGTAGCACAATTCTTACTCCTCCCTCGAGAGTAATTGTTTCACTGCAGACAGATATCCTGACTTGCCCTCAACCTCTCTCTGCGTCTTCCCCTTGCGAGTGACCTGATGCAGAGATCGTCCGGCATACAGTAGCGGGGCTGTGTCCGATTCCCACGGACTTCCCTGGCTGCAGCATTTTGAAATAGCAGCTGAAGATACATTTCTCAGGCGACAGTTAAAAGGCCAAAATGTGATAATAATTCACAGCAGGAGCTATCAAATGCTTCATTTTTCCTGACAGAAGGTTTAAATTAGACGAAAGTAAGGGGTAAGTCAATTTACACAGGAATCGGTAGATGAAGGTCCCAAAAATATTATGTATTGATGACGATCCAACCTTTCTGCTATTGTACAAAAAGTACCTTACAGAGGTGGGATACGATGTGCGGACAGGAAAAAGTGCTGAGGAGGGGCTGGAGCTGCTGAAGGGCTTTCATGCCGATCTGATCATTTCAGATATGGTCATGCCAGGCATATCCGGTCTGGAATTCTGCAAAGCTGTTCGGGACATTCCGGAATTCAGGAGCAGTATTTTCCTGCTGGTCAGTGCGCTGAAGACGAATGCGGAAGATGCCGTCAAAGGGCTGGAGGGCGGAGCTGACGACTATATTATCAAGCCCTTTGATAAAAGCGGTTTTCTGGCAAAGGTCAATGCCTTCCTGAGGATCAAGCAGCTTCAGGACAAATTAAGCACGAGCAATCAGCAGATGACCCGGATTCTGAAGAAGCTGCAGCAGCAGCAGGGTGAGCTGGAGGAGAAGAACAAACTCCTGGAACGCGAGAAGGAGATCATAGACAATAATTACAAGCAGATTTCCAGTATGGCTCAAAAGCTTGAGGAGAGCAACAGGAGCATTGAGGCAGCCTACCATCAGCAGCAGCACAACTACCGGAGCACCATCAACATCCTCAGTACACTGATCGAAGACCGGCGTGAGAATCACCGGGGACACGCAAAGACGGTGGCGCAGGTCAGCAGCTATATCGCCAAGAAAATGGAACTGGATCCGGACCTGATAAGAGATATTGAGACTGCGGCACTTCTGCACGAGATCGGAAAATTCAGCATTCCTGATACACTGGCGACGAAAAAGCCGAGTGAATATACAAATGCTGAGAGGGATCTGCTGGCCCAGCACCCTGTGCGGGGAGCGGATCTGCTCTCCGAATTTACAGGTTTTGAAGCTGTGGCGCAGATCATTCGGCATTTTCATGAGAATTTTGACGGCAGCGGAGATCCTGAAGGACTTGCAGGGAAGGCCATCCCTGTGGGATCGCGTATCATCGCTGTGGCCAACTTTTATGAAAACATTGTTTACCGAAGCGAGATCGATGATCCCTTCCCGCTTCTGGATGAGAAGGCTGGGACAGTCTATGACCCGAGTGTGATCAATTATCTGCGGCATTTTGTCGAGGAGTACACACCTGAGATTGCCTCTCCAAGCAGGCAGCTGACGATCTACGAGCTGGAACCGGGAATGGAGCTGATTCAGGATGTATTTACAAAAAGCGGTATCAAACTGATTCACCGCAATACAGTGCTGGATGAGGAAAGCATTGAAAGAATCAGTAAATACAACAAGATCGATCCCCTTGAAGATCATTTTTACATAAAAGGATAAGACTATGGATATCGCCACAATTATTGGAATTCTGTCCGGTATCGGTCTGGTCCTTGGATCCATCATGATGAACAGCGGACTGGACCTGTTCTGGAGTGTACCGTCCGCCATGATCGTTGCCGGGGGTACCTTTGCCGCTACCCTGATCGCCTACCCTCTGAAGGAGGTGATGGCTGTGTTCGGCCTCTTTATCCGGGTTTTCATATTCAAGAGTCATGATCCGAACAAGCTGATCGCCAAACTTGTCGAACTGAGTAAAACCGCCAAAACAGAAGGCGTACTCTCACTTGAAAAGAAAATGAAGGAGATCAAGGATCCCTTTTTCGTCAAGGCGCTTCAGATGACGGTTGACGGACTGCGGACACCGGATATTGTCAGCATTTTGAAAAAAGAGATCACGATCCTTCAGAAGAGACACCGGGCAGGCTGGCAGATCTTTTCCACCATGGGTGAATTTTCACCGGCCTTCGGTATGATCGGAACCCTGATCGGTCTGGTGCAGATGATGGCGGACCTCAGCGATCCCTCGACCATCGGACCGAAAATGGCGGTGGCCCTTCTCACGACCTTTTACGGAACCATTCTGGCGAACCTCTTTTTTCTGCCGATGAGCACCAAACTTGAAAGGCGAAGTGAGGAAGAAACGCTGAATATGAATCTTCTGATGGAGGGCATTCTCAGTATCCGCAGCGGGGAGAACCCGAATTTTATGGAAGACCGTCTGAACATCTATATACAGAACAGCAAAAAAGCTGCAAAAAAGGCAGATGGTAAAGCTAAAAAGGCGGAAAAGAAATAATTCGAGATAAGATTCGGGAATACACTGAAGCATGGCTGACGATCTAAAGGAACAGGACGAGTCTCTATCCACCGATGAGGAGGAGCAGCAGGATTGTCCCCCGAAAGGCCTGCCGGGCTGGATGGGGACCTATGCAGATATGGTCACGCTGCTTTTCGCTTTCTTTGTGCTGCTTTTTGCCATGAGTTCCATCAATGATATCAAGTTTGAACAGCTCATGATGTCTCTGCAGGATGCCATGGGGTCCGACAATGTCCCTGAGGCAGGTACACGGGAAGGTCTGGAGATGGTGAGCACAAATGACCTGACCAAACAGGATATCAATGCCATCGACGAGCTGGGCGGTATGGTTCAGAAGGAGATGGACGACATTGTCAGTGAGGTTGAGGAGCTGGTGATGTTCAACGAGCTCCAGGGTATGGTGGATGTACAGCAGAACAGCGACGGCGTGATCATCACCCTCAGTGATGTCATCATTTTTCAGACCGGTGAGGCAAATATGAGCCAGGCCGGAAAGGAAGTGATATCGAAGGTGACAGAGATCCTCAAGCAGTTTGTCTACACAATTACCATCGAAGGCCACACGGATGATCTGCCGGTCAAATCTGGGCGTTATGCCAGCAACTGGGAATTATCGGGACTGAGGGCCATTGATATCGTCCACATGCTCATTGAGAGCGGTATAGATCCTAAACTCCTTTCAGCCAGAGCATTCGGAGAATGGCAGCCCATCGCGCCGAACAATACAGCTGAAGGTCGGGCAAAGAACCGGCGGGTTGAGATCGTCTATGAAAGAAAATCCATTGAGCAGCAGATCCTGGACAGCCGTCCTGATACTCTGATCTACAAAGCACCCTGACCATGAGCTCCCGCACTTTTCTGCTGGGATACCTATTGCTGTGTCTGTTCAGCGCCTGTGATCGCGGGCCGGCGGAGATGCCTGCAGGACATTTTCTACAGATCGGAGAGAGATCGGACCTGTATTTCCTCCAGGACAGCCTCGGTGCGCGGCTGAAGAAGCTTCAGAGTGCCGGGGACAGCCAGGGCAGCGATTATGCACTGACCCTTCGCAATCTTGCTCTGGTTCATGAGCATCTGGGGCATATCAGGGTCAGTGAGCATTTCTATCGACGCAGCCTGGATCAGTTCAATGAGCGGAAGTCAAATACTGCTTCAGATGCGGACAATAAGCTGCGGATCCTGAGAGAGTATCTGCAGTTCAGCCGGTCCAGAGATCTGCCGGTATCTGCCGCCTACCATGCTGATTTTATCCGCCTGTCCTCTGCCCTGCCCCGTCCGCCCTACAGCGAGCTGCAGTATCACCTGGTCTTTTTAAGCGATCTTTACCGGAGCATCGGACAGCCTGACTATGCCCTCTATTACCTGCAGTGGGCTCAGCAGATCACTTTACAGAGCCCATTTCCTCTGGACATCTCCTCCAGCACCCTGGGTTATGAACTGGCCACACTCTTTTATCTTCAGAAGGATCACAGCAGCTGCCGAACGACTGTTGAGGAACTGCTGCAAAGAAAAGACCTGACGGAGACCGAGGCGCTGAGAGCTGAGATCCTGGCTGCAAAAAACGCCCGGGCCCAGAAGGCGGTCCTGCGCAGTCTGGAACATTACAACCGTGCCCTCGAGCAGGAAGCGGTCAATGATATTTACCGTGACATCATCCTGTTCGGACGGGGCGAGATCCATTTTATCCTTCGACATTTCCCGGAAGCTGAAACAGACCTGCTGAGCAGCCTTGATCTGGCCCTGACCCTCTACGGGGCGGACAGCCGATCCGTGAAACGCCGGACAGACCTGCTGGAAAAAGTATATGATTTCAGTAAACAGTACGACAAACTGAAAATGCTGCGCAACAGCCTTCAGCGATAAGCATTGTCGCTGAGCTCAGATAATTCGGCGAGGGTCAAACTCCTGAACGCAGAATGATTCGCCTCTGCTTGCCAATTAGTCAGTAGTTGTCGAACTCTTCAATCAGCTTGAGCATGGTGGGCACGATCTCTTCTTCGGGAACCTTATCGGCCTTCTTCCCTTTCACATAGAAAAGAGCACCGTCCTTGCCGCAGGCAATCCCGATATCCGATTCACTGGCCTCTCCGGGACCGTTGACGGCACATCCCATGACAGCAACCCTCATCGGCCGCTTCACTTTCTCTAGATGCGGCTCCAGGGTTTCCACGATCCGGAAGAGATCCACCTGCAGTCGTCCGCAGGTCGGGCAGGAAATCAGGGTCACACCCCGGCTGACCAGTCCCAGGGATTTCAGGATCTCATAGCCGGTTTTTACCTCCTGAACAGGATTATCCGTCAGACTGACCCGCAGAGTATCTCCGATCCCTTCAGCCAGCAGGGTCCCTATCCCGATGGCGCTCTTTACAGTGCCGCTGTAGCGCGGCCCCGCCTCTGTCACCCCGAGATGAAGGGGTACATCAAACTCACTGCTGAAACGTCGGTAGGCCTCAATCATCATCGGAACCTGTGAACTTTTCAGAGCCACAATCACATCATGAAAATCGTATTTTTTACAGATACTGAGGTGATGCCGGGCTGACTCCACCATGCCTTCTGCAGTGGGAAAACCGTATTTATCAAGAATATGCTTCTCCAATGAACCGGCATTCACGCCGATACGAATGGGAATACCTGCGGCTTTACAGGCTTTCAGCACCTCTGCGATACGTTCCTCTTTGCCGATATTCCCCGGGTTGATGCGAATCTTGTCAATACCTGCATCCACCGCCATCAGCGCCATCCGGTAATCAAAGTGTATATCCGCCACGATCGGAACTTCCGCTGCCTTCTTAATGGTCGCGAGACTGCGCGCCGCCTCCATGCTGGGAACGGTCACACGGATGATCTGACAACCGGCCTCCTCAAGTTCCCTGATCTGAGCGATCGTCGCCTCTGCATTCTCTGTCTTGGTCGTCGTCATGGACTGTACCGGAATGGGATGATCCCCCCCCACCGGCACATTCCCCACCATCACCACCTTCGTTTTTCTGCGCTCTATCACTGCATTCATTTAAACCGTCCTTTTATATAACTGTCCCGGGTACTGCTTCACAAACCCTTTCAGTTCCAGATTCAGAAGTGAACTTAATATTTTGGACATTGCCAATCCACAGGAATGTTGTATATCGTCGACATGGCGTGCGCTGTCCTGAAGCTGTTCCATGACAATCATCTCACTTTCATCCAGCTCCATCGTGTCCAGAGAGTTCCGTCCCAGGGTCAGCTGCTGCACTCCCTTCTGCTGCAGCATGGGCAGTTCAATGAGGATATCTTCAATCGTCTCAACCAGTTTCGCACCCTGTTTGATCAGACTGTGACAGCCCCGATGCCGCACATGGTCGATCTGTCCGGGAACGGCAAAGACATCGCGGTTCTGTTCAGCTGCATTGTAGGCCGTGGTCAGGGCTCCGCTTTTCTCACCTGCCTGCACAACCAGAACTGCCCGGCTCAAACCGGCTATGATACGGTTTCTCATGACAAAATTCACAGCCCGGCTGCTTATGCGAGGAGGCACCTCGGAGATCAATGCTCCCTGTCTGATAATATCCTGGGCCAGGTCGCGGTTCTCCGCAGGATAGATCAGATCCACCGGTGTACCCATTACCGCGAGGGTTCGGCCGCCGGCTTTGAGAACGGATCTGTGGGCATCGGTATCAATTCCCCTTGCCAATCCGCTGACCACGGTAATGCCCAGTGCCGCACAGTCTCGGCAGAATGTCTCTGCACTCTCCCTCCCGTAGACATCCCTTTTCCTTGTTCCCACCACCGCCAGGGCCCATTCATCTTCCTCCTTCAGTGTCCCCCGTACAAACAGTCCTAGAGGCGGGTCTGAGATCTGTCGCAGAATATCCGGATAATTCTGATCAAAATAGGAATGAAATGTCAATTCTCCGCTTTTCAGCCTCTGAAGAACCCGTTTCTGCCTCTCTCCTGTCTTCTCGGCCTGCAGGGCATGCAGCTGTCTATCCGAACAGAGATCGCGCAGACCACCGGTCCCCAGGGCCTTTCTTAACTGCGAAAAGCGAGTCATTCTTTTCAGGATTTTCATTCCGGTCAGCGGTCCGATTCCGTCTGCACACATGAGATAAAGGATTAAATCCCTTTCTGCCATGAACCCTCCGTTTTCAAATCATTTCAGTCAGAAAGAATATAGAGTTCCGCTGAAAGGAAATCCAATCCTTTTCCACACGGCTCCCGAAGATAGCCAGGAAAAAGGAGGTGCTGCTGTTTCGGGGATGATCAGAATTTGAGATCGGAAAAGCGGCGGACTGCTTTCAGGTAATGCTGAATGACCAGTGCCTTCGGATACATGACGGCCCCTGTGATCTCCGCATCGCTCTTTTTTCTCAGAGTCTGGTGCCGTCTGTGTTTTCTCAGCACAGAGGGCAGGTGAGTGAAAAAATAGAACTGAGAGGCAAATACAGCGCCAAAGCGCTTCCAGTCGCCCTTGAGCAGCGCATAAAGTGCGGAGACATACTCCAGAAACAGACGAACTGGGAAGATGCGGATGAGAGATCCGGCTGAGTAATTTGCGAAAATCATGAGCAGATTATTGCGGTGGTTCAGATATTTTTTCAGATAGCGGTCCGGGGGCAGGGTCCAGCCGCTGAGGTGTCTGATTCGCGAACGGGGTACGATGTCCACACGACAGCCGGCCAGATGCATGCGCCAGTGGAGGTCTATCTCCTCCATGTGGGCAAAAAAGTCCTCATCGAAGAGACCGATCTCACTGAGTACTGCGGAACGGACCAGAAAGGCGGTTCCGCTGGCCCAGAAGATCTGTCTGACATCGTCATACTGTCCGGTATTCTTCTCCAGCACCTCGAAGAGCCTTCCGCGAACGAAGGGATAGCCGTAACGATCGATGAAACCGCCGCTGCCGCCGCTGTAGTCAAAGGCATCCCTATTATGATAACTCAGAATGAGGGGCTGCACACTCGCTGTCTCAGGATGACTGTCAAGATGCTCGACAAGGATCGCCAGCCAGTCACGATCATGCAGCGTATCGTTATTCAGAATACAGATATATTCCCCGCCGGCCTCACGTATTCCGGCATTGCAGCCGCCGGCAAAACCCAGATTCTTCTCCATCTGCAGAATCCGTACCTGCGGGAAGGACTCTCTGACCATATCCACTGAGCCGTCCGTCCCGGCATTATCCACCAGAATAAGTTCAAAATCCAGAAAAACACCGCGGTAGAGACTTTCCAGACAGTCACGGAGAATGTCTTTTCCGTTATAATGGGGAATGACGATCGAAACTCTGGGCATGAAGTGGTCCATACACCGGCGGAGCTGCGAGGCCTGCGGTGCTAAGCTTTGGGAAAGGGGCAGTCCAAAGCGGTCAATCCGTATCGCGGAGTGCCGGTGAAGCCTGCATCTTTCTCTGAATATTTGTTCTCAACTGTGAGGTCTGCGGATCGGCAGGGGCGCCTTCACTCCACTTATCCAGGAGATCCAGTGCTTTCTGATACTGCCCAGTCTGATCATAGATCTGATACAGAAAACTGACTGTCTTCGGATCGCGGAAACTTCCGCCGGAAGCCATCAGGAGCGCTTCTTCCGCCTTTTCCATATTCTGAAGATCAAAGTAGTATATCTGCCCCAGCAGATAAAGATCATTCGGTCTCAGATCTGCCCGGGCCTCAAAGGAGGCCAGGCGTTCATTAAAGACAGCGGTGTCGCCGAGCTCCAGATAGAGCCGGCCCAGCTGCAGTGAGAGTTCCTTGTGCGTCATCGGGATGACAGTTTCGGGAATCTTCTCCTCCATGCCGTTGAGCAGCTCACGGGCCTTGTCATTACGACCCTGCTGAATAAATTCCAGAGCCGCCTGCATAAAACCTGTTCTATAATTCTGCATCAGGCGCTGCGTATTCGGCTCATAGTACACTTTAGGATTGTCCAGATTGCGGAACCTGTAGACATTAAGGGTATTCTCATAGATCTTGTCGGGATCGATATAGGGTACCTTATAGGGATTGACCCTGTGCACGAGTCCTTCCATGGACAGGTAGTCATCCAGGCCGATCTTATTGTCGTCGGAGACTGTGACAGCGAGATAGACCGGTCGTTCCCAGGCTGCGGCGGACACGATGTACCAGACCATCAGATCCTGAACCCGGATACCCATATTCGCATAAGTGGGTTTCATGATCCATCGGATCTCTCCGGCGGGATTAAGATGTTTCGGTACACTGACCTTCACTTCCTTTTCCTCCCAGGGCATGACGGTCAGTCGATCAATATCCTTATCGGGAATGGGAATATTGACCTTGGGTTCCAGATTCTTCAGCTGTTTGATATACCAGGGGGTATTCAGCAGACTGAGGTTCACCACACGGACATCTGTCCTGACTTTCTCAACTTCCTGCAGATACCAGAGCGGGAAAGTATCATTGTCTCCGTTAGTAAAAAGTATACCGTTGGGTTCGCAGCTGTTGAGGAGGTTATAGGCATAATCCGAGGCAACGAAATTGCCCCAGCGGCTGTGGCTGTGGTAATTTGCCTTCAGAACATTTCCGGGCAGAACGGCGGCCAGCAGGACAAAGAGAGCCGCAACGGCGTATTTTTTCCGGTTCAGATCCTTAATGGCGGATGTCAGCCATTCCAGCACAGCTACGGCACCGATACCGATCCAGATGGAGAAGGCGAAAAAGGAGCCGACATAGGAGTAGTCCCTTTCCCTGGGCTGCGGGTCGGGCTGATTCAGATAGAACACGATGGCCAGCCCGGTCATGATAAAGAGTGCGAGAACAGACAGAGCGTGATTGCGGTCTTTATAGAAGTGGAAGAACATGCCCACCCATCCGATGATCCAGGGGAGAGCCCAGAGCTGCTTCCAGTCCACATTGTCATTGTCCCTTCCCATGAACTGCCACTGCAGATAGCGGACATACATGTGCTTCACCTGATATTCCCAGAAAAATTCACCGGGGCTGGCATAGCGGTTCCCGTTGGGACTTTCCTTGAGTTTCTCCTCCCGGCTGAAAGTATACTGTCCATACTGTTCCCGTTCGAGGTAGGCAACGGCCTGTTTCACGGTTTCGGGATCATTTTCATCGATATTGGGGTTTTTCAGAGAGCGGATAAAAATGGATTCATAGGAGCTGTAGCCGATGGTGATGAGGATCAGTCCAAGGAGTCCGAGCTGTATCGTTTTGGTGACAGCCGTTGAGGTCGAAAAGAAGTTTGTCAGGATAAAATAGGCGATGGCGATGATGGCAATGACGCCGACCAGGGCAAGCGGAAAGGATACTGCGGCGGGGTTGATGTTGATGGCCAGTGCGAGTTTAGGTGTCCCTTTGATGATGCCCCAGTAGATGATGCCGAAGACCAGGGCGGTAATGGCGGAGAGGCCGAGAAAGGGCATGATCTGGAATTTGCGATAGCGGAAGAAGATGATCATGGCGATATAGGGCAGGGCCAGGAGGTTGAGGAGGTGCACACCCATGGCGAGCCCCATGAGATAGGCGATAAAGAGGATGTCCCTTTCACCGTGTTCGCCGCGTTTCACTTCGTCATTCCACTGCAGGATCAGATAGACGACGATGGCTGTGAAGAAGGTGGACATGGCATAGACCTCTGCTTCGACGGCATTGAACCAGTGGCTGTCGGTGAAGGCGAAGGTGAGGCTGCCGATGAATGCGCCGCCGTAGACGATGATGCGGTCATAGCTGTCTTTCACAGGTCCGCGGAACTCCTGCACCAGGAGAACGATGATATAATAGAGAAAAATGACAGAAGCGGCACTGACGATGGGGCTGATGAGATTGACGCGGTAGGCGATATCATCCCCGATGGGAAACATAGTGAAAATGCGGCCGATCAGCAGGTAGAGCGGGCTTCCGGGCGGATGGGGGACGGCCATGGTATAGGCTGTCGCGATGAATTCCCCGCAGTCCCAGAAAGAGACGGTGGGGGACAAAGTCATCATATAGACAATAAATGAAATGGCAAAGGTCAGCCAACCGAGGCCGTGTTTGATTTTTTGATCCGTCATTGTTATGTTTCCTGTCGTTTCATTTTCAGAACCCAAATATACTTGGAATTAAGGACATAGGCTACCGTTAAAGGAGTGAAGCTGAAATAAGCGTCGGGTCGGGATTGGGAGGATCAGCTGATCCCGGCATAACGCAGTTTGTCGCTATGGAATCGCAGCAGGTGTTCGCGTACGGCGCGGTTTTCCGGCCGCAGCAGCTGTTCGTCGTGGTGAACGACCTGGAAAGCAGCTTTTCTGGCTTCCCGCAGGAGGGGTCCGTCGTGGATGAGGTCCGCAAGAACGAAATCCGATTCTCCATGCTGTCTGCTGCTGAAATAGTCACCGGGTCCTCTGAGCTTGAGATCTTCTTCGGAGATGGCGAAGCCGTCCCTTGTCTTTTCGAGTATACGCAGACGAAGGAGTCCCTGTTCCGTCTTTTGTCGCGCGACGAAAATACAGTAGCTTTTCTCGCTTCCGCGGCCGACTCTTCCCCTCAGCTGATGGAGCTGGGTCAAACCGAAGCGTTCGGCATTTTCGATAAGCATGACGGTGGCATTGGGGACATTGACACCGACCTCGATTACAGTGGTGGAGACCAGGATCTGAATCCGGCCTGCCTTGAAATCGGCCATGACGGATTCCTTTTCTTTGACAGGGGTGCGGCTGTGAAGGAGGGCGACATTCAGATCGGGATAGAGCTCCTTTGAAAGCAGTTCATAGCCCTTTTCAGCGGCTTCCAGATCCATTTTTGTACTTTCGGAGATGAGGGGATAGACGATATAAGCCTGGCGTCCGCGTTGGATCTCATCACGGATGAACGCATAGACAGCCTCCATCTTCTGAGCTTCGACCATCCGGCTGATCACCGTTTTCCGGCCTTCGGGCATGGCGTCGATCACTGAGACATCCATATCTCCGTAGAGGCTCATAGAGAGTGTCCGGGGAATCGGCGTGGCGGTCATGGCCAGTACATGGGGATTCATACCCTTGTTCATGAGGAGACCGCGCTGGTCGACGCCGAAGCGGTGCTGTTCGTCGATGATAATCAGGGCAAGTCGTTTAAAACTCACATCATCCTGTATCAGCGCATGGGTTCCGATGATGATATCGGCCTCACCGCTCTGCAGATCCTGGAGTACAGCGGCCTTCTGCTTTTTACCGAGACGGCCGATCAGCAGGCGTGAGCGTACGCCCAGAGGTTCAAAGAGTTCACTGAAACTGTGAAAATGCTGTTCAGCCAGGATCTCTGTCGGAGCCATAATGGCGGTCTGATATCCGTTGGCGGCCATAATTGATGCAGAAAGGGCTGCGACAATGGTTTTTCCACTGCCCACGTCTCCCTGCAGCAGCCTGTTCATGACCTTATCGGAGCGAAGATCTTCCCATATCTCGCGGACCACCTTTTTCTGGGCCTCGGTGAGTTCAAAGGGCAGATTCTGCACCAGCGCGGCAATGTGGTCTCCGGCACCCTGCAGCGGAAAACGGTTCTCCTGCAGTCTGATCCATTTTCTGCGAATGGCCAGGAGCATCTGAAAGAGAAAGAATTCCTGGAATTTGAAGCGATTGCGGGCGCTCTGCAGATTTTCTGCACTGTCGGGGAGATGAATCTGCCGCAGGGAGCTGTCATAATCCTGCAGTTTGTAAAGCCGGAGAACATCCGGCGGAAGGACTTCATCCACGAGAACTTCGCGGCCGGAAAACAACATGGAAAAGATCCGTCGAAAGAGACGGCTGTTGAACCCTGCTTCCCGCAGAGCCTGAGTCAGGGGGTAGACTGGAATGATGCGACCGGTATTGACGGCGTCGCGGTCATCGGCCAGGATATCAAAATCGGGATGGCTCAGATTCAGGCCCCGGAAAAAGCTGACCTTTCCGGAAACAGAGAGCAGGTCTCCCTTCTCAAAGGCGTTTTCAAGCCAGCGAGTGCCTTTGAACCAGACCAGAGTGAGGACCGAGGACTCGTCCCGGATCAGCACCTTCAGAACATGTCCCCGGGCAATGCGTTCCTTAGCGACAGCCTGAACCGTACCGACGACGGTCACCTCCTCCCCCACGCTGATATCTGCAATACGGCGGACGCTGCTGCGGTCCAGATAGCTTCGGGGAAAATAGTGGAGCAGATCATAGAGGCTTCGGATACCGTGATTTTCAAGTACTTTACTGCGACGCGGCCCGATGCCCTTTATATAGGTCAGATCACTGCTGTCGCTGTTCCGCTGGCCGGAGCTCATGGTCTGTCAGGTTTTGCGTTTTTCTTTTTTCGCTGCGGGAAAGAGAATATTATTGAGGATAAGGCGGTAACCCGGACTGTGACGATGCAGTTCCAGATTTGTGGGGGGGTCACCGACAAAATGCCGATAGTCCTCTGGATCATGGCCACCGTAAAAGGTGAAGGTTCCCTGTCCGAAATTTCCGTGGATATAACGTACCCGGTCTGTATTCACAGTCTCACCGAGAATGATGACATGATTTTTAATCACATTTCGGTTGAAACCGGTACTCTGGCCCATAAAGCCCTGTATCAGAGTCCTGTGATTCTGGGTCAGCATGCTTGGGACAGGATCCCATTTGGCAGAGAATTCGAAGAGGCTGAAATAATCTGAGGCGGCATTCAGCTGCAGCGGCACATCACTTGGCGGGATGTCGATATTGCTGTATTCATAGCGGTTGGGATCGGGATAGATCTCGAAATTCTCAAAGGCGAGGGTCTGGGAAAAATCGAGTTTGGCATTGTAATCTGGATCCAGGCCGTCACCGTCAAAGACAGCGTGGACGGCATCGAAATGAGCTGAAGCGAGAGCGATATCATAGCTGTCGGTGGCGGAACACATGGCGAACATGAAACCGCCGCGGCTTATATAGGACCTGATTGTCACCGCCACTGCCCGTTTCAGGAGACTGACCTTGGAATAGCCCAGGGAGATGGCCAGATTTTCCTGATCCTTTTTCTCCTGTATGTACCATGCTGCGCTGCGGTAATTGCGGTAGAATTTTCCGTACTGTCCTGTAAAGTCCTCGTGGTGCAGATGCAGCCAGTCGTAATCCTGCAGTTTTCCTTCGATGACCTCCCGGTCATAGATCACATCATAGGGCACTTCGGCATAGCTGAGAACCAGAGTCACGGCATCGTCCCAGGGCAGTTTGGAAGGCGGAGAATACACAGCGATCTTCGGCGCCTTCTCCAGCAGAACCACATCCATATTGCTGTTCTGGATCTCCGTCAGGATACTCTCATGCTCGCCGTCCGATATGCGCAGAAAAGAAATATCCCGGAGCAGGCATTCCCGGCGGATAAACTCAAGATCGTCGGTAATGAAGGAGCCGCCGCGGTAATTGAGGACCCAGTCCACATTGATACCGGCTTCAAGGATATAGTATGTCAGGCCGTAGGCTTTCAGGTGATCGCTCTGTTCGTCATCCATCGGAATAAGGATCTTCGCCTGCAGAGACATGCAGCTGAAGAGCAGAATAACAGTCAGTGCCTGAGTGAATTTCAACATAGCATAAATTCGCACTATTGGCATTACAATGGCAAGTGATATATAAAAAGTATCAGTCTATAAATACTGGACTGAGAGTGGAGCGACTCCGTTTCGAACTTGTCAGAGGGACAGTTCGAGTCCGAGATAGAGATTCCGGTCTGCGGCAGGCCAGTAATAGAGCCAGCCGTCCCAGTCTGCAGAATAGGTGGAATAGAGAGTATTAAAGAGATTATTCACTCTGGCACTGACCGAAAAGATGCCGAGATCAGCGGCCAGGCCTGCAGAATGAATAAGGGATGAGGGAACCTGAGCCGTATTGGCAGCCTGAACATACATGATATCGGTATAGCGTGAGGACCAATTGAGGCGGAAGCGTTCTGTGAAACGCCAGCGCAGGGAGAGATTTGCCATACTCAGGGGGATATTGGGCAGAAAATTGCCGTCGAATTCTCCGCTGCTGTATCTGATCCTGTTGAGAGTATGGTTGAGACTGATATTCAGATAGGGACCTGGCAGCCAGTTCAATTCCCATTCGGTACCGCGATGTCGGGTGGCCTCAGCTGTTGAGTATAGATATTCCCCGCTTCGGTTGATATCCAGCTCCTTGATCTGCTGATTGGTCAGGGACATAAAATAGCCTGTGAGATTGAAGGACAGATGTTTTTTCCTCAGGCTGAGTCCGAATTCAAGATTAGACACCTTTTCTGCTGCAGCATGCCGGGGTTCACCGAAGACATCATCGGCATCGATCATTCTGTTGTCGGCCGGTTCCTTTCTGCCCTGTCCGTAAAAAGACTGAAGGGACAGATCCCGGGTCAACTGATACTGAAGTCCGACTTTGGGATTGAGAAAGAGCCAGTCGTTTTTCAGGCTGTAGCCGAAGGCATGACCGATGGTCTCCTGCTCCAGATTCCAGACATGGCTCTGAAGCTGCAGATCGGCAATGGACCGCAGTTCCGGACTCAGGGCGACATTCAGGCGCATGAACAGGGAATTGCTGTATTTCAGACTGTTATAGGCATAATATCTGTGACTCCAGTCACTGAGACTGTTCGATAGATATTCATTTCCCAGATCGTTCACCTCACCGAAATGGTCCCCTGTGTAGAAGCGGAATTCACCGCCCAGATCGAGGCGGTAGTTATTCTGCTTCAGGGTAAGCACAGGAATGCTGCCGAAATAGCGGTTCTGTATCCACTTCCTGCGGGTCAGGGATGTGGTGGTCATCTGTTCTGCACTGTCCGTGAGGCTGTCTTCGAGATCCAGGGCATAGCTGTAATAATCGGCCTCAGGTTCTTCGTTCTCATAGTATCCGCTGCCTCTGACCAGGTAGGCGGTATTTGTAAAAAGGATGCGGTCGGAGAAAAGGTAGCGGGTATTAAGACTGTAAATCTGCTGATGGAAATCGTCGATGTAGGCATCATAGGCTTCCCGCCTTGCTTCCCTGTCATCGATGGCTGCAGCATCCACACCCCACCATACGAGATGTGTCCTTTCATTTCCGATGAGGGCGCGAAAGCGGTTCTGCATTCTGCCGCGATTGTATTCAAGTCCGAAAAATCCGGCCAGCTGCTCACTGCCGTGTTTATCCCGATAGCCGTCGGAACGGATGGCGGAGAGTCTGGCAGACAGATAGAGACTGCTGCCGGCGAGGGGACCGCTCTGCCATGCGGCCCTGTATTTTTCCGTATTATAGGAACCCAGCCCGCTGCTGACAGTAAGGCGTCTTTCATCGGATGCAATGGCAGTCTGAACATTGATGGCACCGCCGAAGGCGCTGGCTCCGTAAAGGGAGGAACCAACGCCCTTCTGAATCTGCACGTCGGTGGCATCACTCAGAATGTCGGCATGATCCACCCAGTAGACCTGATGGCTTTCATTATCGTTCAAACTCACATTATCCAGCATGACGGCAATGCGGCTCTGGTCGAAACCTCTGAGAGTCACATAGGAGTAGCCGCTGCCGCTGCCGCTTTCGCTGTAGGCATGCATTCCGCTTTCCGAGGAAAGGATCATGGGAACATCCTCCACAGTATAGGAGGCCTTGATCTCTTCGGCGCTGATGACAGAAACGGAGGCAGGCTGAAGAGAAGAACGGCTGCGGTTTGCTGAAACAATGATCTCATCCTGCTCGAGAACCCGTTTTCTCATGACAGCGGAACCGATATTTTCTGAACGTGGTATAATGAAAAGCGTTCTATAGGCAATATGGCTGAACTGCAGGCTGTCGGGAAGGCTTTGAGCCCTCAGCGTGAAACTGCCGTCCACTCTGCTGAAAGTACCGATCTCCGTACCCGGGATCTGAACGGAGACTGAGGCAAGGGGTTTACCTGTATCTGCATCGGTAATCACACCGCTGACAGCGGCGGCAGAGACGAGCTCTGCGGTGGAAGCAAACAGGACAGTGAATAAAATTAATCTGGACAGTGTTTTCATTTTTTTCCTCCGCCGGTATTATCCGGATCAGGTTCCAAGGGTATACTCTCAGCATTCCTTCAACATGAAGGACAGCACCCCTAAATTGCATTTATAAGTTAATGAAAAGGCAGACAGAATGCCAGTCAATGCAGGGAGGGCATGGTCAGAAAAGCGTAAATAATGACCAATCGTAACAGGGCGGGAGAATTAGAGTTTCTCCTCCAGGCTGTGCCATTCCCTTCGGGGATCCCTGTTCATAAGGGTATTGACTTCCTTGAGGGGATCGGCTTCTTCGAAAAGGATGCGGTAGATGGATTCAGCGATGGGCATTTCGACGCCGCTTTTCTGTGCCAGCTGATATGCGGAGCGGGCAGTATGTACACCTTCGGCCACCATTTTCATGCCGGCAAGGACATCTTTCAGTTTGCGACCTTTCCCCAGTTCCTCGCCGACATGGCGGTTGCGGCTGTGCCGGCTCATACCTGTGACGATCAGATCCCCCATCCCGCTGAGTCCGGCGAACGTTTCGGCCCGTGCACCGAGGGCGACGCCCATACGGGTGATCTCGAAGGCGCCTCGTATGATCAGGGCCGTCTTGGTATTGTCACCGAAACCCACACCGTCACAGATCCCGGCAGCGATGGCGATCACGTTTTTCAGGCTGCCGCCGTACTCCACTCCCCGCAGGTCAGTGGAAGTATAGATGCGGAGACGTTCACTCATAAAAGTTTCCTGCACTCCGGCACTGAGAGCCTCATCCTCTGAGGCGGCGACCAGCAGCGTCGGGAGTTTGCGCGACACTTCCTCTGCATGACTCGGGCCGCTCAGCGTCACGACCCCCTGTATCGGCCAGCGCAGATTCTCAGCAATCAGTTCACTCATCCTCTTCAGAGTATCATTCTCTATACCTTTTGAGATATTAACGATGAGGGGTTTGGAACGGGGAGCCACCCTGGAAGCTGCCTGCATCACCGGCCGCATCACATGGCTGGGAACAGCGGTCACGATAAGCTCAGGTTCCTTCAGGACCTCCTCGAGACGGTTACTCACGAAAATACTTTCAGGAATTTTTATGCCGGGCAGCAGGTCATTCTCCCTTTCATGAATCATTTTTTCAACCCTGTCGGCATCATGTTCCCAGAAAGAGAGCTCATGCCCCAGATCATGGAGATGCAGTCCGATGGTGCTTCCCCAGCTTCCGCTGCCTATCAGTGTTACTTTCATGCTTCCCTCCTGTCTCTCAGACGCTGCGTGTTTTTCCGAGCAGGGTGACGGTCTCACCGTGTTCCTCCAGAACACGTGTCACCCCGTCTGCATCCTGTTCATCAACGATCAGGATCATGCCGATGCCGAGGTTGAAAACCCTTCTCATTTCAACTTCCTCAATCGCTCCGACAGACTGAATGAAATCAAATACAGGCAGCCGGTCGATCTTATCCCAGAAGATATCATAGCTCATTCCTTCCGGAAAGATCCGGTTTGTGTTGCCGATGATTCCGCCGCCGGTAATATGTGAAATACCGCTCACAGTGAAGCGGGACAGCACCGCCTGTACAGAGCGGAGATATGAGCGGTGGACTGTGAGCAGTTCCTCACCGAGAGTCTGTCCGAATTCGCTGATCCTGTCGGTGACCTTATAGCGGTCAAGCAGTGCATAGCGGGCCAGTGAATAGCCGTTGGTATGCAGGCCGCTGCTTCTCAGACCCAGCATCAGCTGCCCGGGTCGGATACCTGAGCCGTTGATGATCTTTTTTTTCTCAACAATTCCGACAATCGTACCGCTGATATCGTATTCCTGATCGTTGTAGATGCCGGGCATTTCAGCCATCTCGCCTCCGACCAGACTGCAGCTGTTCTCGCGGCAGGCCAGGACCATTCCGTCGATGACCTTCTCGATCGTGCCGGGATCCAGTACACCTGTGCCTATATAATCAAGGAAGAAAAGCGGCTTTGCCCCGGAGGTCAGAATATCATCCACACAGTGGTTCACAATATCCTGACCCACCGTATTATGTATCCCCATGGCGTAGGCGATCTTCAGCTTTGTACCGACGCCGTCTGTACTGCTCACCAGCACGGGCGCATCCATGCCCTCGAAGGAGGCTTCATAAAAGGCGCCGAAATGTCCGATTCCGCTGAGGACCCGGGGACTGAATGTGCTGCGTATCTTTTCCTTTATACTGTTCACAGCGGTCTCACCTGCATCAATATTGACTCCGCTGTCCTTATATGATTTTGCCATGCATCTCCTTTCTATGGTCCCTGAAACGGGCACTCAATGTAGTCTCAACCGTACATTTGATTAATGATTTCCGAGAATTTTGATTCCACAACAGCGCGCCGAATTTTCAGAGAAGGAGTGATTTCACCTTCGGCGATACTGAACTCCCTGGGCAGAAGAGTAAACTTCCTCACCTGTTCGAATCGTGCAAGATGTTCCTGCCGCTGCTGTATTTCCTGATCGTAGAAACTGAGGATCTCAAAGTGATGCAGGAGTTCATCGACCCTGTCAAAATGTATATTTTTCCGTTCGGCGATCCTGACGATCTCCTGAAGGTCCGGAACCAGAAGGGCTGTGAGATAATTCCGCCTGTCCCCGATGACCAGGATCTGAGTGATATAGGGGGATCTGAGCAGGGCCTCTTCGATGGCGGCCGGAGCAATATTCTTCCCGCCGCTGGTGACAATGATGTCCTTGATCCTTCCTGTGATCCGAAGATATCCGTCCTCATCAATCTCACCTCTGTCGCCGCTTCTGAACCATCCGTCTTCGGTAAAGACAGCTGCAGTGGCCTCTTCATCGCGGAGATATCCTCTCATGACATTGGGTCCTTTGATCAGGATCTCCTGTTCCTCCCCGAGCGTGACCTCAACCCCTTCAATGGCGGGTCCCACCGTGCCGAACTTGTAACGCTGAAGGCGATTGACATTTGTCACCGGAGACGTTTCGGTCAGACCGTAGCCTTC
>JGI10211J34971_10001071_pt1 | contig 22766 bp, 27 predicted proteins | sample Etolagsediment_FD_34971 | JGI IMG/M metagenome (IMG submission 34971)
TTTTACGAAATTGATAGTGAATGAATTAATGCAAAATAATATGAAGAGAGACCAAATTTTAGATGGAATGATATCGGATGTATTGGATAAAAATATTTTTGTATCAACAGATAAAATAGTGTATCTATCTGGATCAGGTGATCAGATCATTCGTGATCTATTTGAATTATATTCAAAGAAGAGTAAATCATTTATTTCACAAAAGAAGATTTATGATACACTTTTACCTAAATATCCAGGTGTTGATCGTGATAAATATTCGGATTACTACAGAGATTATGATTTGGACTTCTTAAGTATGGAGGAGTTATCTCACAACTGGAAGCCATATTTAGGGAATGAATTTAATGTATATGTAAATATTTCTGGGAATAGTTTATTTAATACAATAATTAAGGGTTTAATTAAATCTGGAATAAAAGATAAATTAGATAATATTCTTGAGCTTAAGGAGCAGATTATCAAATTAATTGGAGATCTTAGTGTTAAGGATGTGGAAAATATTGCGAAGAAAATGGGATTGATGAAGGTATTGGAAGAGGAGGATAAACAAGAACCATGGGATATGTTATTGGAATTATATCGTAAAAAATGCAAGGAAGATTTTGGAACGGTACATACGATGAATAAGTTATCAGATACAATTATAAGTAAAAATTATAATGGTTGTTTAGTTGATTTATATTTAATAAGTGCAATATTAAAAATTAATTTTATTGTTTTGTATAAAAGAATTACGATTGATAATAATGAAGGATTTGATTTAATCTGTCATGATTCTCCATCTTATATGGTTGTTTATGTTCAAAATAGAAAAGGTAAAACAATGTTTGATTCAGTTATTTCCGAGAATAAATTTATATTTAAAAAGACGGATTTCCCCAAAGAATTTATTGATAAAGTTTTTAAGGGAAAGAGTGGGAATAGTATTGAAAATAAGACTGCTCTTGATTTCGGAGAAGAAGAAAAACCTGTTAAGAAGACCAAGATCATTAAGAAGAAAGTGGATAAGAAGACAAAGATAATTAAGAAGAAGGTAGATAAGAACATCCCTACAAAGAAGACCAAGCTTATTAAGAAAAAAGTGGTTAAGAAATAAAAATGAAAATGAAAAATAAAAACTGATTTAAGTATTAATTAATAATAATTTATTAATCAGAATATGATCAATAAATTAATTGAACTTGGTAAAATATATCCACAGGGAAGTAAGAAGTGGCTTAAAAAGCGTCACTCAATTATTACTGCATCTGATGTTGGTACAATTCTTGATTGTAATCCTTATAATAATAGATTGAGTTTATTGAAGAGTAAGAGTTTAGCTAAACCAAAAGTATTTGAAAATATTATGACAAACTGGGGAACAAAATACGAACCAATCGCAAAAAATATATATGAGGATTTGTATAAAGAGAAGGTATATGATTGTGGATTACTTATTCATCCAGAATATGAGTGGTTGGGTGCAAGTCCAGATGGTCTTCGAGAATCTGGTACGATGCTTGAGATAAAGTGTTTATATAATAGAAAAATGTTGGGTGAAACACCACATTATTATTGGATACAGATGCAAATTCAGATGGAAGTCGCAGATTTAAATAAATGTGATTTTTTTGAATGTAAGTTTATTGAGTTTAGTGAATCGGATTATGAAAAGTGTGATTCATTATATAAGGGTTCAGATATTGATTCAGAAGGTAATTTATTTTATTGGAAGTTGGATAGCATGAGTTGTAAAGAGGTGGTACGTGATAAGGAGTGGTTTTTATTGAATAAGGATAAGATTCATAGTTTTTATAAGGATATTCAAAATTATAAAAAGGTTGGATCTAAAAAGAGAAATGGGATGATTTCGGAGAAGCCAAGTAAAAGAATACGAAGTAATTCACTTTCATTAACATATATTGATTGGAATAAGTGGGTATCAGCTACACAGATATATAATTATATGATGAATGATCCAATTTTGGATTGGTTAAACATGTTTGGTGTTGAAAATGGTTTTATTCAGGATCAAGTTATTTCTCATAATTATGATTTTAATAAATACAATATGGAACTTGGAATTAAGTTTGAAAATGCGGTATTTGATAATATTAAATCCAGATTTGAAGATAAATACATTGAAATTGCGTCAATTTATGAAACATTTTCCTTTGAAAAAGCAACCGAAACTTTAAATGCGATGAAAGAGGGAATACCATTTATTATTCATGGAGTATTACATAATTATGATGATCAAACATATGGTATTCCGGATCTTCTGGTGAGAGCTGATTATATTAATAAGTTATTCACAGATGGAAATATATATGATGATGAGAGCATAAAAGCTACTAAATTTGTTGGATCAAAGAATGTTTTACATTATTGTGTAATTGATATTAAAATGAAGAAGTTGAGTTTTAAGAAGGATGATAAGATGTTAAAGAATGATAATAGTATTCGTGCAAATAAGGGACAGGTTATTATTTATAATCGTGCATTAGGTAAATTACAGGGGTATGAGCCTAAGTGGTGTTTTTTATTTGGGAAGGGTTCATTATTTAAAAAACCAGGGATTGTTTCAATGAAAGAGGATATTGTAAATGATGTTGATAAAGGAATTGCTTGGATTAAAGATTTAAAAGAAAATGGGTCTAAGATGACTGTTTATCCACCAAGTAGAGATGAATTACGACCCAATTTATGTAATTATATGGATTATCCATGGCATAATGCGAAGAAAGAGATTGGGAAGAGGACAAGTGATATTACAGAATTATGGAATTGTGGTGTAAAAGAGAGAAAAAGTTTAATTGAAAAGGGGGTTATTTCTTGGAAAGATCCTAAAATATCGGGGGCATCTATTTTAGGGAATACTAAAAAGGGTAAGTTATTGGATTTAATTTTAAATACAAACAAATTAGAAGATGATAAACCAAATATTATTATTAATAATAAGGAATTCAATAAGAAGAGTTTAAAGAAGAAGAGATTTGTAAAAGAGTTCTTTGTGGATTTTGAAACAGTTAATTATATTGATCCACAATTTAATAATATTCGGAAAGGTGAAAATGAAGTACAACATAATCAAATTTATTTAATTGGTCTTGGATACATTAATTCAAAAGAAAATTGGGTATTTGAATCATTCATTGTTAATAAATTGTCTTTTGAAGAAGAAGACCGAATTGTTAATGAGTGGTTAGATAGAATGACTGTTCTATCTGGAAAATCGGAGAATATTGTTTATCATTGGACAAGTGCTGAAAAATCATGGTTAAATAACGTATTTAAAAGAGGAACGATTAAAGATGTGGAATTAAACTGGTTTGATCTACATAAATTTTTTATTGATAATAAGATTACAATGAATGGTGTTATGAAATATTCACTTAAAAGTGTTGCTAAGTGGATGTTTATGAATGGTTTGATTAAAACAAATTGGGATAGTAATGCAGTTGATGGAATGGGTGCAATGATGATTGCATTAAATACTTATAAAAGGGATGATATTATTGATATTATGGAAATAAGTGAAATGATTGATGTTATTAATTATAATGAGATTGATTTTACGGAAATTATAATACCGTTTTTATATTTGTAATGGGGTATCTGTGATATTTATACCACAATAAGGTTCTGGTTCTTTACTATAATCAACATGTTCAAATATGTTGATTTTAACTGCTTCTTTAAGCAAATAGCGGAAATTATCCCAAAATTCATCTGTATGACCAATGGATTTAGTCATAACATGAGCAAGTTCATGAAGAGATACAAACATAAGAGTATTGAGTTTAATTAATTTATCTGTTTTCTTATCTCTGAGACAAAGTACAATCTTTTCACCTTTATTCACGGAATATGCTGTGTGTTTGCTTCCTTTTGGTTTTTCAAGAAGATTATCGGGATTAAAGCGTTCAATTAAGAGTGATACTCTTGGATCATCTTTTTGTGTAGATTGGAGATGATCACATAATTTAATCATATTAAGACGTATTGTTGCGAGTTTATCGGCGGCTTCTTCTTTATCATCTTTATTACGTACAAGATATGATCTACCATCAATATTGGATTGCGTGGTTGTTATATCATTATATTTATTTTCATAATACATGTATGCAATAATTGCGGATAAACCGATTGTAAAAATAGAAACAAATTCTTTCATAATACCTATTAATAATAGATATTATAATTTATAGTTAAACTTGGTGGAGGGAGGATTATTTTATTTGCGACATTACCAATTTGGTGAGTAGATCTTCTTGATCTGCTTCTTTAAACATTTTTTTAATAGAAAGTTTGGATGTTTTATAGATATTAGTTTTATTTTTGAATTTAATGAAAGAGTCGGATTTAAGCATTTCAGAAATATTATTTTTTGTCTCGGAATATATTTTATTGAACTCTTTATCAAAATATTTGAAATTATTACTCATTTTTTTAGCAACTTCAAATCTCATTTTATATTCAGATTTATATGAAATTGTTTCATCTTCTTTACAAGCCTTAAGTGTGGCTTTTACTTTTTTATTAATGGCATCTTTAATATTTTTTGGGAGAGGTATAGGTCCTTTATTGTATAAATGTGCGAACATCAATTCTCCCCTCATTTGATTTTTATCAGAATTTCTAAGATATTTTATTACAAATCTATATATATTTTTTTCTTTTTTTGTTTTTGCTTTATATATTTTATTAACAATATAATAATATAGAACAGATTGGTCTATATTTTTATCATTAAATATAATATAATAATATCTTGAATCAACAAAAAATTTAATATAATTAAAATTTTGTTTTATAATTTTATTTATCAATTTCACATAATTAATAACATAATCACTACATGCATTATATAATGGTAATGCTAATTCACAAAATGGATATTTAACATATTTATTATTATAAACATAATAATATGCTCTTTTATCATCAAAATCTAAAAAGTATTTTAATGGATGATCAATTCTATTAATTAAAAATCCATTTTTATCATGACTTTTAATTAATTTAGATATTTTTTGTGAATTCATAATTATATATTATATATAGATATAATATATCTCTATTTCTAAAATAGAGATATTGTTTTTCAGATCATTGATTCAATAGATTGAATCAAGAATAACCTCCTCCCGCTTCTGGACCTCCCGGTTTTGGACCACCCCCCCCGGATAAAGAGAGGGTATTGTTGTCTTTCTTTTCTTGTTCCTGATTTTTGGGATCCATTGGAATAATGTTTGTGTATAAGTTATTAATAGTGAGTATATTTAAAATATTGAGCCTTCATTTTTTTTATGGGTGATCAGATGTCTCAAACCATCATTATTATGAATTAATGATATAACAATGGAATATTAGGACCTCATACCATCATTATTTTGAATGAATGAAATAATAATGAATTAAAAAAAATGAATATAAAAATATCTTTCCGGAGATATGATAATAAAAAAATATGTACGAAAGAGAAAAGAAAATTAAATTTAGTTCAAGAGAAAACCTCACTTTCCAAGCACTTGATTGGAAAGGTATTGATATTGATCTTAATGCATCATCAAGTGATGATGATTCCTCCACAGATAGTTTTGGAAAACGTAAAAAAAGAAAACTTAATCTTGAATATGTCGTCCGAATTTACGGTATTAATAAAAAAGGTTACTCCACAGTCATTCATATTACCGGATTCACTCCCTTTTTCTTTTTAAAAGTACCTGATTTCTGGACACAAAAAGATGCAATGAAATTATCTGCATCTCTTGAGACAAATGTATATTGGAAATATAAGACTGATTTGATTGATTGTTCGCTGACAACTGGTAAAGAACTATATTTTTTCAATAAAGAAAAGGAGTTTAAGTTCATTAAATTTAGTTTTAAAACCATTGGAGCATGGCATGCATATAAAAAAGCACTCCGTGGAGATATTTATTTCGGAGGAGAACAAGTGAATTTCAGTAAATTATCCGCTGGATACGGTTTATATGAAGCAAATATTGATCCGATTTTACGTCTTATTCACATGCGTGATCTATCTGCAGCATCTTGGATGAGAGTTCCAAAGAAAAAATGGTTTCCATCAAGTCATACAAAATGTCAGATTGAAGGAATTGCGAAATGGACCGATCTATTCCCCGTAGATAGTCAGGATATTGCACCAATGGAAATTCTATCTTTTGATATTGAATGTGTAAGTGAAGATGGCTCATTCCCCGATCCAGAAAGAGAATCCGATAAAGTTATTCAAATTGGTAGTACTATTCACAGAAATGGTGAAAAAGAGGTNTATTTACGACATATTGTTACATTAAAGAAGTGTAATGATATTGAAGGGGCTATTGTTGAGTGTTGTGATACGGAGGTAGAATTATTGAGGAAATGGTGTCAATTTATCAATCGTGTTCAACCAGATATTATGACAGGNTATAATATTTGGGGTTTTGATTGGAGATTCTTGTGGAAGAGATGTGAGTTATTGAAATGTAGTAGTTATTTAACAGAGATGGGAAAACATAAGTCAGTTGAGAATAAGTATGAGGAGAAAAAATTATCCTCATCTGCACTTGGTGATAATAGTCTTTATTATATGGATATTGAGGGTATTGTTCAGATTGATTTACTTAAATTGGTTCAACGTGATTTCAAGTTGGATTCATATAAGTTGGATAATGTAGCNAAGAATTTTATGAATCAAGAGAAGGATGATCTAAGTCCTAAACAGTTATTCGCGAATTTCAAGGATGGTTCTCCAGAAAAGATTACGGAGATTGCGAAGTATTGTATTCAGGATAATGTGCTTTGTAATAACTTGATTATTAAGTTGGCTGTTATTTCTAATAATATTGGTATGGCGAATGTATGTTCTGTTCCATTTACATATTTATTTACACGTGGTCAGAGTATTAAGATTTTCTCACTTGTTGCGAAACAGTGTCGTCAGGAAGGTATTAAAATTCCGACTATTACAAAAGATGATGTAAATCAAGATTCATATGAAGGTGCGATTGTTTTTGTACCTAAACCTCAGATTTGTTATGAGCCTGTAACAGTGCTTGATTATGCATCTCTTTATCCTAGTTGTATGATTGCGGAGAATATTTCACATGATTCAATTGTGGTTTATTATGAGTATGGAATGAAATATGGAGGAACAAGTGAAAAGACAATTAGAATTCAAAAAGTGAATGATTTCGGAGGTCAATATTTCAAAGAGATTGTATTGAATCCTGGTGAAAATATTTCGAGAATGGATTTATTAGAAATCGCAAAGGAAAAACCGAAGGAATTTAATACTCTTGAATTTATTCGTGGTGATCTGGACTTGATTGGTGGTAATAAAAAATTCATGAATATGCCTGGATATTTCTATAACAAAATCACATATGATATCCAAGTCTATATTGATGTAGATAATCCAAGCAAAGGTAAAGTAAAAGTTGGTGAAAAAGAATGTTATTATATTGATCATACTCGTGGTAAAGGAAAACAGGGTATTATGCCTCGTATTTTGGTTGATATGTTAAATGCGCGACGTAGTACCCGAAGTAAAATCACATATCAAACTCTGGAATTAAAGAGTGGTGAAAGTATTTCGGGAAATATTCAGAAATGTGAAGTTGATGGTAAGAAAGTACCTGATATTAGTGATGGATTTTACAAGGTTAAGACCGAATTTGATGGTAAAAAAGAGATTAGTGTATCTGAGGTTGTATCAATTTCGGATACATATAATACATTTATGAAGGATATTTTAGATGGTTTGCAGTTAGCGTATAAGGTGGTATGTAACTCAGTTTACGGACAGTGTGGTGCGAGTATTTCACCAATTTGTTTTAAGGAATTGGCTGCATCAACAACGGCTGCTGGACGTGGAATGGTTTTATTAGCTAGGGATAATGTGCTTGAAAACTTTCCGAAAGCGGAGTGTGTGTATGGAGACAGTGTAACAGGAAGAACACGAGTATTAGTTAAAATTGATGGAAAAGTGAAAAGAGTAAAGATTGAGAATTTGGAATATATATTAGATAGATTATGGACGAATTGTATTGAGAAAGGAAAACAGGATAAGGAGTTTATTCCAGTTTATAAAGAAGATAGAGTATTTGTATGGAGTGATTTGGGATGGACCTCTATTAAAAATATAATTAGACATGAATTAGCGGGTCATAAGAGTATTTATTGTGTAAGAACGGACGATGGATATGTTGAGGTTACTGATGAACATTCATTGCTTGATTCAGATGGAAATGTTATTAAGGTAAGTGATATTAAGATTGGTATGACTAAATTATTAGTGCATCCTTATGGTAATAATAAAGAGGATAATTTAGTAAGAGAATGTTATAAAATTCCATATTCTGGATATGTTTATGATTTAACAACCGAAAATCATCATTTTCAAGCAGGTATTGGAAATATTATTGTTCATAACACTGATTCAGTATTCATTAATTTCACCAATTATTTACGAGATAAGTATGATGAATGGGATACCTATGAAGATAGTAAGAAATTAAAGATTACAATTGAAACAGGTCAGGCTGCATCTAAAATCGTGAAGAAAGTTATTAAGAATCCACATGACCTTGAATATGAGAAGATTTTCTATCCATTTGTTATTTTTACAAAGAAACGTTATTTCGGGAATAAATACGAGTTTGATCCAAATAAATGTAAGAGAACAAGTATGGGGATTGCATTGAAACGACGTGATTATGCACCAATTGTGAAGGAGATTTATGCAGGAGTTATTGATATAATTTTGAATGAACGTGATAAGACAGTGATTGAGAATAAAACAAAAGAATATTTTGTTGGGAAAGTTCGGGATTTATTGGATGGTGCTGTACCAATTCGTGATCTAACAATTACTAAATCATTACGTGGTAATTACAGTAATCCTACACAGATTGCACATAAAGTATTAGCAGACCGAATTGGAAAACGTGATCCTGGTAATAAACCCGCATCAAATGATAGAATTCCATATTGTTTTATTAGTGAGAAGTGGATATCTTGTTATCATTGTGAAAAGAAGATTACAAATATTAAGGAGTGTAAATGTAGAGGGTGTTGTGAGTTATTTTGTTATGATCATTTAAAGGATCATGATTGTAAGCAGGAATGTAGATATTGTAAAGTTCCACGTAAGAAGTGTAATAATTGTGAAGAAGATAAGAAAGGTAGGAGATGTGAGTGTAATGTAAGGGAGTGTAGTAGATGTTTGGGATGGTTTTGTGATGAGCATCTTATATCACATGATTATGTGATGAGAAAAGATGGGACTGTTAATCCAGATAAACATAAATGTATCAATCCAATTAATCCGAAGGCGTCACAAGGTGATTTGATTGAGATTCCGAGTTATATTATTGAGAATAATGTTCCACTTAGTTATAGGTATTATTTGGACCATCAGATTAAGGAACCGATTCTTCAGATTTTTTCATTAATGATGGATGATCCAGAGTCATTAATCAGGGATATGTTAATAGATGATACGAATAATACGAATGGATTTAAGAGTATTAATAGTTATTTTACACCTGTTAAGAAAAAGAAGAATTTCAAAGATTTGAGTGGTTCAACAACAAAAAGTAATATTATGGGTCTTTTAAAAGGGAAAAAGAAAATACCAATTGGAAACATGAATATTGCATCTATGTTGAGAGATGTAAAAAAGAAGCGAAAAGATATTAGAGAAAAGAGTAAGAGTCCGATCTCTTCTTCAGAAGAGAAGAAAAAGGAAGTTGTGGTTGTATAAAATAATCTCAATAAATATTATATGTCATTAATCTGTACAGTACTCATTGTTTTGATAATCTTCTCCATATTATATCTTTCTGCAAATTTACTTTCTTCCACCGAAAATTTTAGAGGTCATCGTGGAAGAGGAAGAAGAAGAGGGGGTTGGGGTAGAAGAGGATGGGGTAGAAGAAGTAGGTGGTGGGGTCCTCGTTGGGCTTATTTACCAACCATAAGTTATCCTTATTGTAATCCTTTTTGGGAAGATTGTCCCTCATATTTATATAATCCTTATAATTATGTTGTGTATTAAGTAGATCAATCTTCAGATAAAAATTTGAGGTTTTCTTCTGCGATTTCACTAATAACATCACTACAATCTTTTAATCGTTCATCAATTGATAATGCCTCCATGAATTTTGTGAATTCGTGGAGTTTGCTTTCGCGTGCATTAATCTCTTCACGAAGTTCTTTCACAGAACACTTCTTTTTCTTAGTAGATTCACTGAAGAATTCATGTTCATCACTGTCTAAGAGAAACTTTTCACAATCCTCATCAACAAAATTTACAACTTTGTCTGGGTCATCATCAAAACGTTTTTGATGCATTGTACAGTATTCATTGTCATCTTTTGCAAACTTTGAGCATTGTTTAAAGATCCCCTTAGTAAGTTCATCTTTCTTAATATCTGTGTATGTAATGACATATACAGATGGAATATCGTCTCCAGAGAGAAGTTCTTTTGCTGCTTTCTTGGTGATTTTCACACCAGCACAACAAGGATTGCCTCCATCTTTCATTTTCTTTTCATGATTTTTAATTGCGCGTTTTTCTTTAATAGACTTTTTCTGAGCCATTAACTTTGCGATTTCATCAATTGAGCTAGACATATTTCTTTCTTTTAATTAATATTTAATATATGTAATTTAGGATTAAATAAATCATTTTTTTATTAAATCAATCATCGGATGATTTTTAATACTAACTCCGTGTCAAACTTATAATATTTATTATTTTTATTATCATAATAAATATATTTTTTAATATGATTTGAATTTGGTCCATGAATTATGGTTTTTTTCTTCCCCATTAAATATCCCAACATTAATCCACAGAGAGATGATATAATTACTTTATTCATATGAGAATCCTCCTTGTATTATTCAATTATATTTTTTGAAGATTCACAATTTACATTTTCAGTGTCATATTTATAACATTTATCATCATGCTTGTAAATATCACCCCTTATCTTATTTGGCTGTGGAGCAGTGTATATAATACATCCACGTCCTTTACATACTCTTTGAAACATTGTTCCGAGACCAAGTCCGAGAATTATTGAAAATATTATTACACCTCTTCTTGATTTCATTATAGATCCTAAATTCATATTATCCTAATTTATTCACATAAATTTATTTACGAGACGATCTATTAAATTTGACCCATTATGATCTTGTAATGGCATCTCCTTAACAATACTCTTATCTTCCGGACATGATACCTCCTCAGCCTTATATTTATAACATATATCTGCTTTATCTTTATAAATTATTTTACCCGCATTTTCAGGAGTAGGATATTTAATAATAATTGTGGGAATAGGTGTTAGTAGATATGTGCAGATCAAGCTAAATACAAGTGCAATAAAGAAATATTTTGGATCAATGTATTGGAATATATTCATCTTTCTTATATTAAATATATCTTTTTTTATACTTTGATGTTTTTACTTTCTGTTATTTTACCACTATTAACTAAAAAATTATCATTTAATTCATCTTGTTTTTCTACTAATGATCTATAATTTTTAATCGCATTATTAACCTCAACTGTTAATTTAATATATTCCTCAATTGATTTCATCCATTGAAACCAAGTATCAATTGTTTTACTACTAAGTTTCAATGTTTTAGCAAGTTTTTCATGATCTTTTGCTACTCCTTTTTTATATTCTTCAATTAATATTTTACGTTGTTTTCCGGTGATTTCTTCGGTAATATCATTAAACAATTGTTTTCTAGTGAAATATTGATTTGAATATTGATGTATTTTATTGAATTGTTCATTAAGTAGATCATTTTGTTCAGCCTTTTCTTCTTGAAATATCTTATTAATCTGATTATATTCCTGATCTATTTTTTCGTATTCTTTTTTGAGTGTATTTATATCTTCTTTATAATCTTTATTTTTAATAACATTAAGAAGTCTGTAGATAATGTCTGTTTTCTTTTCCCTTAGATCTGAAAATTTAGAGTAAAGATTAATATATTCAGCGAGATGTATTGTGGCACTCCATTTACATTTTTTACAGAATAATTTAATTATATTATCATCTTTAGATTTAGAGATTATTTCTTTATCACATTTAGGGCATATTGGTTTAGAACTGTAGTAAAGTGTTATTAAATTATAGTAATTTTCAGAAGGTTTATCTTTTTTAAGATCATCTTCTTTATATATTTTATAATAGTCCATATATAATTATAATTTTGATTATAATTATATTATCTTTTTATTTTATACAGAGATGAACATATTTAATTCAATCACATTATATATAGGAAACCTTTTATCTAAATTTAAAACCAATGATCTATATACCAAATATTTAAATGGTAATGAACAACTACTTTTCATAATATTCGGTATTGTCTCCATATATTCCGTATTTTTACTATTTTCCGCACTTAATAATATACCTCTTATTGTAATAGTAGGCGCACTCGTTGGTATAACCATACAGAAAAAATATAATTCACTCAAAAAATAATCATTTAATCTTCATTAACATCATCCGCAACTTCATCCTCTCTTTGATTAACTTCGGGTTCTGATGAACCACTCTCGTTCAAAGTAATCTCCTCCTGAGTTGCTTCATCATCCACCTCTTCTTCATCATCTTCTTGATCAGCTAATTCAAGTGTATTTTCCTGATTATCGGATACACCAACTACTTCATCTTCTTCTTCGGAATCACTGATTTCTGGTTCTGATTCTTCTTCCGAATCACTGATTTCTGGTTCTGATTCTTCTTCGGAATCACTGATTTCTGGTTCAGATTCTTCTTCTTCAGATTCTTCTTCTTCTTCAGACTCTTCAACCTTTGTTTCAACTTTCATAGATTTAGGTTTTTTATCAATATTGGCATTTTTCCCTATTTCTTTAATGTATTCTTTTTCAATTTTCAATAATTGTTTTTTAACAATTACAATCACATCTTCAACTGCTTTTTGTAAAGTTTTCTCATCATTTGTTTTATGTAATGCAAGTTTAATAACAGATAAATGATCAAGTGGATGTGGAATATCATATCCAACATATTTAACATCTGGATTAATATATAAATAACTTTTCAAAATATTGACCAAAGTTGTTGTTTCATAATTAATAATAAATTTACAAAAACCTTGATATTTTTCAATATAAACTTTATCTCTAATATTATTCTTAAGTGAAAACTCGAATTTTTCTAATCTTTCTAATAATACTCTGATCCCTCTTGAAAAGATCTCCTCTTTTGGAAACATCCCTTTAGTTCTGATTTTAAAATGATAAACCTCTGGATCACCACTCTTATTTTTAAGATAATATCTCTGTGAATTAAGAAGCTTAAAACTTTCAATCTTTTGTTCGGATTTTACTTTAAAAGCATTCTTAATTTTTTCCTTAAGATCAGCAAACTCTTCTTCACTATTCACTAATTTTACAAAATTCATATTTTCAAATTCTTTCATAATATCTTCCGTTTGTTTAGCATATTTTTCTTTTTTGTGTTTAATTCTTTCATCAACTTTTTTTTGATCAATTTTAAAACTATATGTTGATTGTGATACAGGTGATGCACAATAATCAAACTCTTTTGTATTACCTTTATTCAAGAATACAGAAAAAGATAATTCTTGTCCATATTTAATCTTACAAAAAAGAATATCTGGGTGTGTAAATACATCTTTGATCTCAGTACCATTTTCCTTGTTTAATACACGGAAATCTTTAACATATACGGAGTGAATTCCTTCTTTAACATTTTTGAAATCATAACTGATTTCAATGTTTTCATAATCGGAATAACTAATTTTATCAAAATTAAGAGGAAGTAATTTAAGACGGATTTTCAGAATATCATTATTAAATACTGTTGTATTTTTTTCAAATTTTGCGGTTGATATATCAATAATATAAACAGGAATATCTGAAAGTATTGTTTTTCTAAGTCCATTAATTAATGCGATTTTTGTATTTCCATCATTAATGATATCAAAATACAATTTATTATCTTCATTTAAAGTTTTTTTGAACATATTATATTATTATATAATAATACTTTTATATTATTATATAATCAATTTTTATATTTCATTATTATCTTTCGTTTATTATTATTTAATTTATTATTATATATAATCATATGAATCAGAGTCAATATACATATATCCTTTACAAAGCAAGTAGATGTAAAGCATGTGCCGATTTTTTAAACCAATTACAAAAAATACCATCAATATATAAAACTATTATGATTGTTGATGTTCAAGATCCACGTGTAAGAGGAAAATTACCATCCGCAGTAAAATCTGTACCAACTCTTATGTATGTTCGTAAGTCAAATAGTGGATCTGAAAATATTTTTTTAGAAGACGATGAAGCTTTCCAATGGCTTCATCAAAAAGTCCAGGAAAATAGAAACAAAGGAATGGGTGCATTGAATAATGGTGGGGGTGTTGCTGATTGGAGTTATGATATGAATTCTGGATTTTCCGATAATTATAGTTTCTTACAAGGTGAAGTACCAATTGCTAAAAATTTCGGATTTCTTGATAACAATAGTAAAGAGGGTTATGTTGAAGGATTCATTCCCAAAATTTTAGGACAAAATGAAAAACCTGTATCTATTCAGGGAGGTGGTGGATTTATGACTACACAAAATGTGAGTTCTTCATCAGGAAATGCGAAGAAGGATGAGATGGAGAAGAGAATGCAACAGTTACAGGAACAACGTGCGAGAGAAGTTCCACAATCAATTCAACAACAAAGAATGGGTGGTGGAATGGGCGGTGCTGATAATTTTAGTCATATGAATTATTCATAGAGATTTAAGAAGTAATTTATTTATAATTTTTAATTAAAGATAAGACTCATAATACTCCAATTTTCCTGGATTTTTTGTCTTTTCAATTATTTTAGCAAAGACTTCCTCTTCACTACCAGAAAAAATCGCTTTTAAATCTTCAAATATTTCTAATTCCTCTGGATCTTCATCACATTCAGAAATGTCTTCTTCAATTAACTCTCTTATTTTGGAAAGATCAACACCAAATTCTACCAATCTTTTCATTACATATTTTTCAGTTTTATCAATTTCTGATGTAATCTCTTCAATACTACGATACCCATGATGTGTTCCAGTATAAAACTGTTCTGGTTTTGGCATTCGAATTATTCCTTTGCTTAATAAAAGTTCTTTTTCTTTAAAATGTTCTTTTGATAGTTTAAGGTTATTATACAAAGAAATCAAGCTTTGTAAATGTAAAATAATTTCTCTTCCTTCAAGAGAATCCTTTCTTTCTCCTAAAAGAACATTTAGGCAATCAATTAAACGGTTCAACGGAGCATCATCAGAAGCCATTATTTCGTTCTTATTTGTTTAATATATTTAAGGTTATTTAAAAATTAAAATATCATTTTTTTCGTAAGGATTTAAGGATAATTTATATAATAATTAATTAATGAGTAAAAAAACAACGCTTGATCTATTAGTTGATAATATTCTAAATTACGTCGAATATCTTAAAGAACAGCCTCATATTATGTCTGATCAAAAATCTGCTGAACTCTTAACCAAATTCCGAGCACAATATCTTATGTTATCAAGAACAGATCCTAAAATGATATTAAATTATTTCACTGAGTATATATATCCTCACAAAGAAGAGATCATGAGTAATAATGAACATTATTTTCTTGAATTAGGCGAGGAACATGGTATTAAGGCATCAATGATGGAGGCATTACATATTAAGGATCTTTGGAAGGAGAAATTCACAGATGAAAATAAGAAGACTACATTTACATATTTCAAGGTTTATATTAAGCTTGTGGAGAAGTGTTTAGTAGAACATCTTAAGAAGAAATAGTTAAGTATTAATAACATCGGATTTATCAAGTACATCTTTTGAATCAATAATTTCATTTGGATATAGTTTAAGGATAAAGGATAATTTTTCCGAAATAATAGATATATTACTAATATTTGTGAAATTGAGGCCAAATAGAAGTACTTTATTATCTTCACCAATAGCAAATTTTTTGCATTTAATATCATGATAAAAATAATTATCTTTTTCAGAATAAACTCTGGCATCACAATAATGACATAAATTTGAATATTTGATTTCATTTGTATATAAAAATTTCATAATCTAAATATTTAGTGTAAATTTAAGTTTAAGTGTAAATATTTCATTTTTTATTTGCGTATATTTAGTTATAAATATATATTACTAGATATTATCTAATAATATATGACATCTTTAGAAGATTTTAATAAGCTATATTCCGAATTTGTAAATAAATTACACGAGTTTTACCCTTCTCTCAAGAAAGAAGAAGCAGAAGAATCGGAAGATGATCAATCCCATCTTCTTCATTTCATGGAGCATCTATTTCCTCATATGAAGGCTATTTCCCACTGTAATGAGGAATGGTTTAAGGATGAAGGTGATGAAGCCCAAGTTATCCAGGGAGTCTTGTTAAAGGATTTAGTTGAAGATGAAAATACAACAACTAAACAGATGAATAGTATTTGGGAATACTTACAAACATTATACATTAGAGCACAAGCTACTGATCTTACTGTTCAACTTCTTAAAGAAAAATTCGCAGATCATCACGCATATAACGGTATTAAAAAGGGAATTAAGAGATATCCTCAATATCTACCACTTATTACAATGTTTTTAGAATCTCAGAAAGCAAGTGTTGAGGAGGAATCAGGGGAAGGGGAAGGAGAAGGTACTAAAACCGCAGATCCATTTGGATCTATGTTTGAAGGGACTGTTTTAGGTGATCTTGCTAAGGAGATTAGTGAGGGACTTGATACAAGTGGATTGCAGAATTTGAATAGTGGGGAGGATGTTATGAGTGCATTTACTAATCCAGAAAACAGTGCGAATATGATGAATGTTATGCAAAATGTAATGAAGAAAGTTGATGAGAAGATGAAAGATGGATCATTTAATCCACAGGAACTCCTTGGACAACTTGGATCTTCTATGTTAGGTGGTGCTGGAGGAGCTGGTATGGGTGGTATTATGGAACAAGTTCAAAATATGATGGGTATGGGGAATAGAAAACAGCGTAGAAAGGCTAAGAAGATGAGTAAAAAGAGTGGGAAAGGAAAGAAATAAATGGATTTTATAATTAGCATACATTAAAATAAATAAATTCAATTACTTTATGAAATTCAAGATCTTCTGGAAAGTCTCCTTTCGCAGCAGATTCAGAGTCTAATAAATCCTCTTCAACATATTGTTTAAGACAAAGAATTTGTTTATGTTTTAATTCATCTTTTTCAGGTGTAAATTTCTTTAATTGATTAAGAAGTTCTAATTTAATGATTTTAATTGATTCTTTTTTAATCTTCTTATTTGTTTCCATCATAAATTCATGATGGATTGCTTTAGAGAGAAGAGTTGTTGCTTTGAATAAAAAATCTTCAGGAATTAATTCATCTGGATCTTCATTATAGAATTTATCTGACATTGTTTAATATTAATAATAATATTATATTTATATAATAAAAACTGATTTTTATAACTTTATTTAATCTATACATAAATCAAATATGGAAAAAATTAAATATTTGATTCATTTTACCGATAAAAATTCCTATGAAGAGATCATTAAAGATGGTTATTTGAGACATATTCCTGAAAAAAGTAATGTTTTTAGTGAGGGAATATATTTACAAGCGGTTTTTATAGATAAGAAATTTAGATCATTTTATAGTAGTAAATACTATATTAAAATTGATAAATCTATATTGTTAAATAGAAAGGATTATATTATCAAAAAAGCGGAAAGTATTTTTGATAAAGATGGATTTGGTACTTACGGAGGTAAGATTGTTTATATTGGTAATGAAAAAAGAGATAAATTGGAAAAAGTATTAAATAATCTTACATTAACAAATGAGGTTATTTTCTCAAACAAAATATCTTTATCAAAATATATGATTAAAGAAGATATTTAATAATTATAATTAGCATACATTAAAATAAATAAATTCAATCTCTTCTGTGATGATGATCATGCATTCTAAGAAGAAGATCAAAGATAAACATAAGAACAATTACAATAAATATAAGTGGTAGTAACACTATGATCCACGCCCAACCTTCATGACAGTTTTTACAGAGATAATAGATCACTATTCCCCAGAGGACTTTCATGATAATAGAGATGGTATATACGGCGAGATCATTTCCATATAAATGTTGGTATCTTTTTCTCATTGCGAACATGGATACGACACCAAGGAGAGCGAATGCAATGTAAATATAGAGTGGCATACACCAAGGATTACATAATTTAGCGGAGTTGTTCATTTATATTATATTATTTAGATAATAATAATATAATATTTTATTAGATGAGTACAATACATGATAAGTTTTGGATGGATGAACCCAATATAATAATTCAAAAAAACAGATTAACTGAATTTTTCCCAACAGTTAAAATGAGTTTAGCAGAAAAATTAAATGCAATTCTTAGACTATGTATTTACATTGCTATAATACTCTTTTTACTCAAGAATAATATTAATGTTTTATATATTCCTCTTATATGGATGATTATATCATTCGGGATCTATAAAAATAAGGCGAGTTCCATTAAGGAGACTTATTTGGAAAATAAAATAGATCATAAGAGACGTGAGAAGAGTTGTGTTAAACCAACTGTTGATAACCCATTTATGAATATTAATTTAATCACAGATAAGAGAGATCGTGAGCCAGCGTGTCTTTCATTTGATAATCCTAAACTTCAGGAGGTTATTGAGGAGAAGTTTAATCATGATCTTTACAGAGATGTAGGAGATTTATATGGAAAGAATAATTCCCAGCGAGAATTCGTTACAATGCCTTCTACAACAATACCTAATAATCAGACGGAATTTGCTAAATGGTGTTATAGCACGGGATCTAATTGTAAGGAGGATACAATTAAATGTGCTCCAATGACGGCTTCAAGCCTATTTTCATCGGGGATGAATGTAAATGATCTCGTATAAAAAAAGATCTTATTATTATATTAGTATGAGTAATAAATTTGAAAACTTTAAAACTCCCATGAGAATCAATGCAAGAACCAGAATGAATGAAGGTGCTTGTGAAAAAGAATCCAGAATGAGAGGAAACAAACTTATTAGTGACCGTAATTTCAATGAAACCTTTGCACAATATAATGATGTTGATCGTGCAAATTACATGAACTCAATGGGTGATCTTGGAGTATATCAAAACAAGAATGTAGATCGTAATGGAAGTTTCGTTGATGAGGAATCATTTATTAGAAATGGTGGTGTTGGTAACACAATTACCAGTGAAAAAAGTAAAATAAGCAAACTCTTAAATGAACGCCCTTATATTACAGTACCTTATATGGGACCTGGTCAAACATCTATTTCTGATGTTGATTCCTGGTCTAAAATGGTAGGTGGTGAAACTACTAGAACAGGTAAGGGATGTGATTCACTTGCTGGTGTAACAATTAATCGTTTTGTTCCACTTGTAAAATGCTTAGCAGAAAATGTACAGAATGTAGAACATATTATTCCAACCTGTTGGGTACGTGGAGGTATGGATACACGTGGTCAAATGAGAAACATAAATTATTATAAGGAATGTGGTATTAGAAAGTAAATAAAAGAATTATAACGACAAACCCGTCACCCCCAAGGTGTGGAGGAGATTAGGTCTTCACCCCCAGGAGTTGGAGGTGTTTAGGTATTCACGGTGAGTTAGTTACCCTTCGTTGTGTCTTTTCGCTGTGAAGCTAGAGACGACCTTAATAATCTAGATGGAGTGGTTTCAGAATTTTGAGGCTATCATTTTTTATTTTTTTATATATTCTATTATTTTATTATTTTAGTAAATAATAGAATGAGTAATCAAATTTTATTCGGTGATGATGTAAGATACAAAAATGGTCTTGTATATCCTGTCAAAACAATTAATGCGGATTTTGAAATAAGTAATATAAATGGTCCCAATGGAGGACATAATTACGCACTCTTATGTAGTTCTGATGATATTACTGTGTTTCTTCCAATAACAAGTATTACAGGAATGGAGGAAGGTCGTGTGTATTATATTAAAAGTGTATCTGGTAGTATTTCACCAAATATAACAGTATATAGTTCAGATAGTACCGTAAATGGAGATACAGAAGGGACATTTATTAATAGTGAAAGAGGAGCGATAACAGTTATGTATTCAGCAACAGAGGATGAATGGAATATTATATAATATATAATTAAATGCAAATAAGTTATAGTAGTGATATTGTTATACAGAATGGCATTGTATATAATACAAGAACAATAACTGATGCAACTCTTTCACCTTTCAATCTAAATGCAACTGATGGATCATATGGTGGTTATGATCATTGTATTCGCGTAATGACATCAAATGCACTTACAATTAATTTACCAGATACTGCGGATGAAGGATTAGAGAATGGAAGGGTTTATTATATATTTAGTGGAATATCAACAACGAGTGGTATTACAGTATTTGGTAATGGAAATGATATTTATGGATCTGATCGTTATATCATTACAAGTGGATATAATTCAATCCATATAATGTATAGTACTGATCTTGGTGAATGGTTAATTATATAAGATCTATTATCTAAAAATATATTCATATATGATTACATATGAATATGAAAGTTGATAATGTGAATATTGTATTCTTAGGTGATACAGGAGTTGGTAAAACAAGTATCATCCGAAAATACAAAAATCTCCCATATGATAATACTGCTATCACCATTGGTGTTGATCTATATACCGATAATTTTTTAATCGGGGTTTATCAACAAAAAGTTAAATTCTGGGATACTGCTGGAGGTATTGATTTTCGTAAGCTTATTAAATATTATTATGAAAACGCAAGGATTTTTGTAATTGTATTTGATATAACAAATATTAGATCATATAATAATGTTGAGGTGTGGATAGATGAGATAAAAAAAGAGACTGGTCTTAAAGATCCGAGAATTATATTAGTGGGAAATAAGGTGGATTGTAGGAATAGATATGTTATAAATGAGTTAAAATATCCTTATCCAATATATTATGTATCTGCTAAATCTGGAAAAGATATAAATATATTATTTGAGAGAATTCATAATATTGTTGTTGAATGTGGATATTCCAATTTTAATTATATTCCTTTTCTTAAAACACCTATTCTCTCCATAAATGATATTAATAATAAATATAAAATCCTTACTCTGAAAAGAAAACTAAAAAAAATATGTTGTTGTTTTTCTAAACCTAAATATTACTAATTATATTCCTCATCATCTGATGATTCGGCTTCCTTTACCTCCTCTTCACCAGATGACTTGGCTTTCTCAAAGCTTTCTTTCGCTTTGATGTAGTATTCACCATATTTCGGATAACACTCAATTGATGTAATTTGTTCATCAATTGACTGATTTAAAAATCCGATCAAGAAAGTAACCTTTTCAGTAGGTTCAATATCTTCTTGTGCAAGATACCACTTCTGAAACTCTTGAGTGTATTCGTATTTGTGTAAAGTATCTTTCAAGTACTTCTTTTCATTTAACTTTACACATTCGTAATACCAATCACCTGGTGTTTGACTAATTTCCCAGTAATCTTTGAATTTTTTATCAATGTATTCAACTTTCATTCTATAATGTTCCGGCATGTTTTCAACACACTTTATCAACCTGAGATCAGTACGAAAATCCCTGTCATAACAATAATAATGTAAAACTGATTCAGGAATCCTTCCTCCATAAATAATACAACTCATTTGAAGGGGAACACATAAAGATGAATTACGGTCTGCAATGACAACACCAATTAAATTCGGATCATTTGATGGATGTCCTGGATCTGTGGATATAGGTCCTTCAAAAAAACCAGGAGGAAATACATATGGATTTTTAATGCTGGATTCAGGTACAATAAATACCTTTTCTTCATTAATTACTTCAAACGGATACTTTTCATCTTCAATTGAGTCTGAGTCTGATTCCGAGTACCAGTCTGACATTTTTCCTTTTTTATTTAATAATTATTAAAATTAAAATTTATAAAAATCATTTTTTAATACATTGATCTTAAGACTTCAAAAGAATATTCATCATAAAAATCTTTTTCAACTTGAATACACCATGTGCTATAAAAAGAGATATAAACAATAAGCCTGTCTCCGGGAACTTCCATTTGTTTTTTGATAAATTCCCATCCTCCTTCAATAATTTTGTATTTCATTGATTTATCTTCTTCAGAATCAGGTAATTCTCCATCAATCGAGAATTTATTAAGTAAAGTAATGTACTGATCTTCTAATACTCTTTCAATAGCAATACAATCGTATATTTTTGACATTAGAAATTTTTCATCCACTGAAACAATTCCATAAAATTCCTTTTCCTGTCTTGTTAGTGGAAGATAGCAACATGGTGGTCTCATTTCTACCAAAGAAATTAATATATTTATGTTTAATATATTAATTTATTATAATTTCATTTTTTATTTAGAACCTGCACCTGCTGCTTCAAAACTCATTTTCGCCTTCTCAAACTCTTCTCCGAAACCAGGTAGAGTTTCAGCACGCTCCGCTAATTCAGAAATTCTTAAAGTGCTAATGTCATCACCTTCTCGAAACAACATTTGTAAAGCATCAACCTTCTTTTCGGATGAAATATCTGAAAATAAAGTCTTATTCAAAAACATAATAAAGTT
>JGI10211J34971_10001072_pt1 | contig 22760 bp, 18 predicted proteins | sample Etolagsediment_FD_34971 | JGI IMG/M metagenome (IMG submission 34971)
AAAAGCTAAATCGTATTTATTTACCACAGCTTACCACACCATGATTGATGGCCTCAGGAAAAACAGCCGGATGACCCGAATGGAAGGCCACGAACACAAAACTGAGTCGGTAGATCATGGCTACAACGACCTGAAAGAAGTGCTGGAAGAAGCCCTTACCCGATTGCCTGAGATCCAACGATCGGTGGTACTGTTGCGCGACTACGAAGGATATAGCTACGAAGAGATTGGAGAAATAACAGGGTTGAACGAAGCACAGGTAAAAGTGTATATTTACCGTGCCCGTGTGGGATTGAAGAAATACCTGGTAAGCACTGAGACTGTAATGTAAAAATGAATAAAAAACCACCTATCGACTTGAATAACTACGAGATTTTCGTGATCGATTACCTCGACGGGAAACTTACGCCCAGCGAGGAAGTGGAGCTGATGAACTTCCTGGACCAATATCCGGACCTGAAAGAAGAAGTTGACGGACTCGGGCTTGCCACACTGGAACCCATTGAAATATCAGCTGATTTCAAGCAGCACTTAAAAAAAACACCCATCCTCCAGGTGGGAGACATCAATGAGTTAAACTATGACACCTGCTTTATTGCTTCATACGAGCACGACCTGAACGAATTGGAAAAGGAACAATTAACACAATTCCTTGCCCTCAACCCGCAGCTGCTTGAGGAATACAAGCTGCACGGAGAATTGTTTCTTCAACCCGATTACTCATTGGTTTACCCTAACAAAGAAACCCTGAAAAAACGACGGAGGATTCCGGTTTTTACCCTTTCGGCAGTGGCCGCTTCCCTCACAATACTGCTTGCGGTTACTTTCTTTTTCAAATTCAACACCAGCCACGACAGGCCAGAGGTTTTTCTGTCCTCTTTTGCTCAACGACAGGTGCAACAGATTTCGTCGCCGCACCCAAAAGTCGAAATTGACCCCAAGGAAAGAACATTTGACGAAAGACCTGACCTTTTTCCCGCTGATGTACCGTATGAGGAATCGCCGGATCAACCGCTAACTCCGGTGGAAAACAAGGCGCGCATGGATCGTTTGCTACAGAAACCCATCTCCGGGAACTTGGTGAATGATTACAGCCTGGCGCAATTGGCCGCGAAACCTCAGCCGGCCACCATTGAAGAGGAAATAACGCTATTGGCCGATGCTTCAAGTGAAACTGCCGACAGAAAAAGCCTCTTTTCGAAGGTTATTNGCGGGCAATGGAACAAAATTACCANGAGGTTTTCTCGAAACAAAGAGCAAAACATCGACAGGCAANTGCAAGGCGATGAACCCGGATACATCAAACTTATCGACCGGAGCATNTTGGTATTCAATACAGTAACCGGAAGCGAAACCCATGTGGAAAAAACCTATAACAACGAGGGGCATCTTACAGATTATAAGGTNAGCGGCAACCGGGTTTATGTGAGCAGGCCNGTGACTACAGTGCAGCCATAAATGTAAAATGCATTAGAATAACCCCCTTACGGGGTGTTAATTTTAAATGTCCTTTTCCGCTGTTAGCAAGCAAGATGGTGCATTTTATTCCCTAAAATTCTTACTTATATCCATTTCTAAAAACACTGAATAAACACCACTCTTTTTTGTTACTTTAAACATAGCACTTTTTCCGTACAATAATTTCAGCCTGTTCTCAATGTTTCTAATACCCACTCCACCATAGGCAGAATTCTTTTCTGGTTGAAAGAGATAAGAATTCTCCACGTAAAGTGTAAGCTTTCCATTATTTATCGATAGTACACTATGCATCCAGCCTGAAACAGTATCATCGAGGTTGCCATGTTTAAAACAGTTTTCGTAAATAGGTAAAAAAAGCATGGGCTCAATCAGAACACCTTTTAAATCTCCTTCTGTTTCGAATTGAATATTCATTTCATTTTCTTTTCTGAACTGATGTAAAGCAATAAAACTGCGCAAATATTCCACTTCTTTCTCCAGCAAAACCTTATCGGCATTACACTCATACAAGGCATACCGCAGCAAGCCTGAAAGCTTCATCACCATTGGGGCTGCCAGATCAGATTTTAATTCAATCATAGAATACAAATTGCTAAGTACATTAAAAAGAAAATGAGGGTTAAGCTGATTTTTCAGTTGATGCAATTCTGATCTAACTTTTTCATACTTAAGCTGATTTCTGAGCTGGATACTTACAAAATACTCTTTAATAAACTGAATAGAAGAGGTGATTAGCAAAATAATATAGGCTGATATTAAGATGCTCGAAAAATGAGTCACGGTAAATATATAATCACCAATGATTGGATTTGTTTCAGTTATCGACAGCAAAGGAAATAAATAATCAGATAAAAGGCGCAAAAAACCTGTTATCAGAACCGCTCCATTAACTAAGACAAGGTATAAAATATACTTCCGTTTTTCAAAGTATCGGGGAAGCAGATAATACAGGTTAAAATAAGCCAATCCTGCGTTAAAGCCAGCTGCCACAGTTGTTCTGATCAACACCCTGATTATACCCACAAAATCGCCAAAAAAGAAGGTGATGCTACCAATGTATAAAAACCAGAACAAAAAATGGAAATAAATCCTGTATCGTCTATACAATACAAATTCTGAAGATCCGGAGTAAAAAGTTGAATATACTGGCATTACTGGAATTTATTTCAAAATTAGGAAATTTATTCTGCAAAAAACAAAGTCATATCAATGGACATTAACTTCAAACAGCACAAAAGTAACCCAACCAAACCAGCAAACAAACAAGATTCAACCAATACCTGAATATCTTATGCAAACGCCACATTTTTAAAATTGTATGATCAAAAAAATAATAAAGGAGACTGCCAAAAAAGGGCAGTCTCCAAAATCAATAATAATAGTAGTGACAAGTACTTATTTTATGAATTTGCGGCTTGAAGAGATTTCAGCACCATTACTTATCTGAACAACATAAAGACCTTGAGGTAGGTGATCTACTTCAATTTCAATTACATGACTTCCTGACACATAAGAACTACGGGAATTGTAGTGTGTTCTTCCGTCCATACCGATAATTGTAACTTCAATTGATTGAGATTTCGAGTTTTCAATGGGGACAAACAATTTATTTCCAACCGGATTAGGGTAAACATTTCCTGCTGAAACAGACTCACCATGGTCGTTAACGCCCAAGATACTGCCATTTTCAAAAGTCATTTTCAGGTCTACCAGCATCTGTTCTTCTGACAGTTCCACCCGCATGAAGTCTGAAGCCACACCACTGAGCTCGGGATATAGGTAATATACTCCAAGCGCCAGATCATAGAGCCCAAATTGCCCTGATTCATCCACATGGGTAAAACCTAAAGGCTGTTTATTGGAATCGTATAGCAACATGTTAATTTTATCGAGGAATTCGGTACTTCTCAAAGCGCTATTACTGACCAAACCTGTAATACCTCCAAGTCCGGTGGATACTCCGGGAGCCTCAACCAAATGAATATCATAGGGATTTGATGGTTCACCTAATACAATTATCGAGGCTTCCTCCCAATTGATCACATCACCGTAATAGGTTGGCAAATACCCTTCATTTCCGGTCTCGAAGACATACAATACAAACGATCCGCTGGGGACATAAGGGAACACAAATACGCCATCACCAACAATTGGGGTAATCTCCACGAAAGGATTATAACTTCCGGTGCTGTCCAAACTAAAAATCATCACCTCCCCTTCGTCAATCGGGAAATCGCCGGCAAACACCTGCCCATAAACCTGATTATATTGAATGGTATCGCCAATTACAATCATATTTGATGAAACCGCAGTGCACATATTTTCATCCGAAGTCACCAGACTCACATAATACATGCCCGTCTCATCATAAACATGGGTTACTTCTTGTCCTTCGGCGGTAGTTCCATCACCAAATTCCCATGTATAAGTAGCCTGGGCGCCTCCAACATGAACACCCGAAAAGGCTACTGTCTGATCTACCGTTTCATAAGTGAAATAATTGAAACACTCGCCACCTGTTCCCATCACGTTCACATCCTCGCACCAGGTGCTTTCACAGTCTGGGCCGGTAATGGTTAAACATACATGATAGACACCAAAGTTAGGGAAAGTATGAAGCGGATTTTGTTCGGTAGATTCGAATCCATCACCAAAATCCCAAAACCAGCCGGTAATATTTCCATAACTCATATCCTGAAACTGAATAGTCAGGTTTAAATCGTTTTGAGAGAAATCGGGGTAGTGAACAAACTGGGCGATGCAAGGGGTGGTATCATTTTGAACAACAATATTCTGACAAGTTGTACTTTCACAGATATCGCCCAACTGAACAGTTAAACACACCTCATAAACTCCGGCAGCACCAAAGGTGTGAATCGGGTTTTGATCCGTTGATACATAGCCATCGCCAAAATCCCATGCCCAGCTTCCGATATTACCAGTACTTATATCAACAAACTGATAAGTATTGAGATTCCCGCTTGGGTTTCCAGAGTCTGGAATTGGATAGTAGTAATAATCTGCCTGACAGGATGTAATGGTATCAGAGGTAACCACAACCGTTTCGCAATACACATCAAAACAGGACGAATCTCCATTCATAACAGTCAGACAAACAGGATATTGACCTCCAGTCAAAAAACCATGTTCAGGATTTTCATCAAAAGAATAGTTTCCATCTCCAAAATCCCAACTATAGCTAAGGTTTTCTCCTTCCGACTGGTTAGTAAAAACAACAGTTAAAGGCTCTATAACCTCATAGCTATAAGCAGCGTTACAACCCTGAGGGGAACCTTCGCAATACACAAAATTCTGCGTTACAAATAAGTAATCCGCAATCGGATGCTCATAAGACAATAAGTTACTGTCACAGTCGATTATTGAAATCGTGGCTAAAACCGGGGAGTTTTCTACTGGCAAAGCTAACAAGTAAGCTCCCAGTTCGTTGGTATAGGTTACAGCACTCACAATATTGCCAGCAAATTGCACGTCAATATATACAGGTTGATTTTGAACTGGCAAACCAAAAGAACTGCCTTGGTTAACCATGCCCGTCACGGTGAGGGTGTCTTGAGCCGAACTTACGAGGCTCAAAAACAAGACAAACAAGGTGAATAGTCGTTTCATTTTCTTAATTTTTTAGTGAATGATTATTATTTGATCGATCTACCATAAAAACCCCATCTTTAAAAAAGGTTGCCTGAACTAGTTTTTAAATCCGACAGAAAACCGTAACCCTACACTCCACGGCGTCTTTGCCGGATTCGAACTTTCGTAAACCGAGTTAAAATAGTAATTAAACTGTGGCTCAATTTCATAGAACAGTCTTTTACGCGTTTCAAATCCGATATTTACCCCTACTTGTATTTGCCAGTTCGTACTTATGCGATCTGGAGTGATTTGATTTATTTGAACGACTTTATTCATCCCCAAATCTTTAACCTGCTGTAGGTCTTGAGTTTCCATCAGTATCGAGAGCTGAGGCCCGGCGCGTAATCCTATCCTCCAGTTGTTGTCACTATAAAAATCATACCCAAAGATAACCGGGATCAGGAGGTAATAATGTCGTTTGTAAAGGAGGCTGTAGTCAGTTGAAATCGTATCATCAAAAACTTCCTGATTCGATTTGTAGTAAGTTGGCAAGAGGTAGTAGTTTCGATCGTCCCAGGCAAAAGTAATGGAATCAAGTTTTGAATAACTGCCCAGGTACTCATTGTACTGCGTAGCGTACTCGTAATATCCCTTGCTGATAGAAACACCCAAACCGCTACGCAGGCTATACCTGTTGTTAAAAAACCGATAATGAACCTCCAGACCAAAGTTCTGAGAGACTTTTTTGTTGTCGATGAGGTTGAAAGTAATTTCAGGTCGATAAAAGACCGAAAACAAGAAATTACATGGCTTTTTTCTCAACATCTCCGGCCTGATTGCCTCCCCAGACTCCGGGTGTTGAATGCTGTCGGTGGGTTGCAAAGTATCGGGATAAACTGTAATCAAGATTGGGTTCTCTTCTGTTTTTGTATCCGGGAAAGCGGTCAACCCAACAGGAAACTCTGCTTTAATTATTGCCTGGTTTTCAGAAACATTAACTCCCAAATCAACACCATTGCTGCTTGCAGGCTCATCCTGACTAAATCCATGATTTGACGAGAGGGTTTCCGTAGTAACTTCCCAAACAGAAGGCATTTCTTCTGTGTTACTGATTGCGCCTTGGGCTTCAACCCTGATTTCAACCAATGAATCATCTCCAATCACCAGTTCATTCTTTGAATCATAAGCTACAATACCCTGATTTGGATTCAGCAAAGAGGTTTCTTTCGGCTTTTCCGATATATCCTGAAAGGCGAAAAACATGGCCAGCGTGGTGGATATCAAAATCAATACGACCATCCATAACCACTTATTTCTTAAGAATTTTCTTTGCCAAGAGTTTTGTGCTTTGGCAGAAGCCTCCAAAAAAGCCTCTCGCCTTTTAGCATCAGGAACAGGCCGGTGATCCTGCAAAGAAGCTCTTAGCCATTGATCAAATGAGTTGTTATCCATTGTATGCACCTCCTTTCAAAATTAACGCGGACGCTGCTCTTTTACGCAACATGGCTCTCGCTTTGAAAAGCTGAGATTTCGATGTGCTTTCAGAAACGCCCAAAACTTCAGAAATTTCCTTGTGGCTATACGATTCAAAAACATAAAGATTCAATACGGTGCGATACCCATCGGGCAGCTCTCTTATCCATTGAATGATCAAGTCCGGATCAATATCTCTTGGAAATTCTTCATTCTCTTCATCCAATTCCATGGTTTCACCTATGGTAAAAATATCAAAATTTTGCGCTATTTTTTTACCCTCGCTACGTAAATAATTTAACGCCGTATTTACTAAAACACGTTTTACCCAAGCCTCGAATCCGCCCGGATTCCTGTACTGAAACGTATGAATTTTGTTCAGCACCTTCATTAGCCCGTCATGCAATAAATCCTCAGCCTCGTAAGTTGTTGAACTGTATCGCATACAAACGCTTAACAGGCCTGGCGCTGCGGTATCGTACCATTCAGCTATTGCCTGCTGATCGCCTTTTTTTAGCCGACCAATAAACGATGGATCGAGAGGTTCAAACATATTTATAGATGAAAAACACAAAAATGAGAAAAAGTTGCCTGACCGCTACGAATTTTTGCACCCCTTAATGCTCAATACAGATACATTCAGGTTTGTATATAGTCCCTACACATACTATTTCGGTTCGTTAGTTGAAAAAAATATTTCGCCAAACAAACATCAAATATTTTCGCACCTTAAAATACAAAGTAGCTTACAAGCTGCAATCAATTTTTACCGGCAGCATCTTATGCTATTAGTTTTTTTGTAAAACGTAGTGAAATATTGGAATTAGAACTAATAAAAGCACTGTTAACTTTTTAAATCCAACAATATGAAAGGGTTATTAATCACATCGCCCCTTTTAAATAGGACATCACTTGATTACGGTAACTCTTTCCTACTGTAATAAGTGACCCTTTTATTTCAACTGAATTGCCAACGATAGCAGTTATTTTGCTAATGGCCACAATATACGACTTGTGAATTCTGATAAAAAACTCAGATGGAAGTTTTAATTCCAGATTTTTAAGCGATTCCAGTGTTACAATTTTCCGGGAGGTGGTGTGTATTCGCACGTATTCGCTCATGCCCTCAATAAATAGAATGTCATTGTAGAGAATCTTCGTTAGTTTATAATCCTCTTTAACGAAAAAATAGTCTCTTTCCTGATTAACTTCTGAGTTTCCCTTTTGACTCTGTGTGCTATTGCGTTGTCGTTGTACTTTGTTAACAGCCTGCAAAAATCGTTCAAACGAAATGGGTTTCAATAAATAATCAACAACATCCAAATTATAGGCTTCAACAGCAAAGTCCATATACGCCGTCGTGATGACTACCATAGGTCTGGCACTCATCGTTTTTAACATTTCCATTCCGGTTAACATCGGCATTTGAATATCAAGAAACACCAAGTCGACTTGCTCGGCATTTAGAATACTAAGCGCTCCTATAGCATCCTGATAAGATCCAACCAATTCAATCTCTGGCACACGTGCCGCATAGTCAGCTAACAATTTCAACGCCGGGATTTCATCTTCAACAATAATGCACCTAATCATGTCAAACTAGTTTGGTGAAAAAACTGAACACATTCTGCAACATTCTTCTAAGCTTTTACAATGATGAGCTTGTAGCAAATCTAAACAAAATTACAAAATCATTCAAAAACTCACACTCCCGTTCAAACAAAAAAGATATAGCTACAGGCATTTGACCCCAAAATTTTGGCTGTTAGCAGGAAATTTGCTTGTGTTGGTTGAAAATTTTACAGAAAATCCTGACCGCAAAATACTTTTGCTCGAAATACTTAAATTATCGCTTTATGAATAACCAATTATTGCGCAAAAAGTTGAAATGCATTTCGATTACATCATTGATAGCACTTGGAATCATTTTGACAGTTTCTTGTAAAAAAGACAAATCAGTTTTACCTGACGTAGAAATTATTGACACCCAAACCACTCAGGACGAATCGATGGCTGAATCAACCTTCGATGACGTAGTGCAAATGGCTAAAGAAGCCATCGACAGCACAATGCAGCAGGCCATTTCGCCTACTTCGCTTAGTATCGGCAGCTGTGCAACTGTTTCTATCGACACAACCAACACCTTAATCACTATTGATTTTGGCACCTCAGGATGCGTGGGGGCAGACAACAGAACACGAACGGGCAAAATTATTGTTGACTATCTGGGTAATTATCGAGAGCCCAACTCTTCGATAACGATTACTTTTGATGATTTCACTACCAACGGAAATAGAGTTTCTGGCAAGGTCAGTTATTTTACTCTGAGCAGAAATGCAAATGGCAATCTGAGTTTTGTGACCAACATAAAAGATGGCGAACTGGAGTTAGCTGACGGAACAACAATCAAATACAATACGACCCGAACGTTCGTTTGGCTAAACGGTGAACAATCAGGAGACCCATTTGACGATGTTTTCCAGATTATTGGAGACAGTGACGGTTCGAACAGCAATGGTATTTCTTTTACGATGCACATTACCGAACCCATCACTTTTAAGGCGTCTTGCTGGGAACAGTTTATTTTTTATCCTGTAAGTGGGGTAAAACAAATTACACCCGGCAATCTGGGAACCCGAACTGTTAACTTTGGTGATGGCAGTTGCGATAAAGAAGTGACTATCACTTTTGAGCATATTGATTATACCGTGACACTCCCGTAATCAACTTCGTGCCATTTAAAATAAAAGTAACCTGGAGCAATTCCATAAAACTATAAACTAAAAAACATGAAACAGATCACTCTTTTTTTCAGCTTGTTGTTGTTTGCCTTTGCCGGAATTGCCCAGGTTGCTATTAATACAGATGGGGCACCGGCTCATGAGTCGGCGATACTAGACGTTTCGTCCTCCTTAAAAGGAATGTTAATTCCCCGGCTTACCACCACACAAAGAACAAACATTTCTTCACCTGCCACAGGATTGCTGGTTTTCGATTCTGACCTCTCGGTTTTCTATTACTATAATGGGACAGAGTGGGCAGCCCTGGAGCAAAGTGTTATCAGTTTAAACGATATAACTGACGCAAAAACATTAGGTGGTAGTGTTTTTATCGGGATTGGATCAGGTGCCAGTCAATCTAGTCCATCTACTAACAATACAGCCTTAGGAGCTAACTCATTAACATCAACCACAACAGGAAAAAGCAATACCTCAATAGGCTATAAGTCAATGGCTTTTAATACTGAAGGAAACTACAATAACGCTGTAGGACTTGAATCATTAGGAAGCAATACATCAGGTAGCAACAACAATGCTTATGGATTTACTTCAATGTATAATAACACCACAGGAACAAATAATGTTGGAATAGGGACTCAGGTACTATTCAATAACAGTACAGGTATAGAGAATACTGTAGTAGGCAACTTGGCAAATTATTACAACCAAACAGGTAGCACGAACACCATTATCGGATTTGAAGCGGGGAAAGGAACAACTTTGCACGATAAATCAGGGAATGTTTTTCTGGGGTATAAATCCGGATTTTTTGAACAAGGCAGCAACAAACTGTATATCGAAAACTCTGCAAGTGGATCACCGTTGATTTATGGAGAATTCGACAACGATCTGGTAAGGGTAAATGGCATACTCAATATCAATAGCGCCTACGAATTTCCAATAGTCGACGGAAGTAGCGGACAAGTGCTAAAAACTGATGGCAGTGGTATGTTAACTTGGTCGGGCGAAGTAGGAGCTACACAAATAAATGATCTGAGCGATGCCATTAGCGGCAGCAAGAGCTTGTTTGTAGGGAATGAATGTGGAATAAACACAGTCGATCTTGAAAACGAGAACTCGGGGTTTGGAATAGCAGCCCTCAAAGACAATACAACAGGCTACGAAAATACGGCCATTGGATGGAATGCACTTTCACAAAATGTTACAGGATTTCGAAATACAGCCATTGGACCAGAATCTTTGCTTGATAATATTGATGGAAATTACAATACAGCCATTGGACCAAATTCAGCTACCTATAACATATCCGGGAATAACAATATTTCAATTGGCTATTCGGCTCAATATTCTAACCAGGCCGGAAGCAATAACGTCGGTATTGGCAATAGCGCAAACCTTTACAACCACAATGGCAGCAATAACACAACAATAGGATTTGAAGCCGGAAAAGGAACTGAATTTTCCAACAAATCAGGAAATGTAATGATTGGCTATCAGGCCGGATACAGCGAGAACGGAAGCAACAGGCTCTATATCGAAAATAGCAACAGCACATCCCCGTTGATTTATGGAGAATTCGACAATGACTTATTAAGGATTAATGGCACGCTCGACATCAACAATGCTTACCAGCTGCCAACAACCGATGGTAATAACGGCCAAACTTTGGTTAGTGATGGCAGTGGCACATTAGCTTGGACAGATGCAGGAGCAACTAATATAAATGAATTGAGTGACGGGAAGACGGATGTTAGTAGTATTTTTCTGGGCACTAATACAGGCAACCTGGATGACGGAAGCAACTACAATGTGGGTTTCGGACAAAGTGCTTTTCAAACCAATACTTCTGGCAGCCATTCTGTAGCCATTGGTTATTCTGCCCTTTATTTAAATACAACAGGCCAATACAACGTGGCTGTTGGCAGCTCAACGCTAAGAAACAACACAATTGGAGAAGGTAACACAAGTATTGGCCACCAAGCACTGTATAGTAACACGCAAGGTGCCATAAATGTTGGCATTGGAATGGGGTCTCTGTTTTCAAATATTACCGGATCATCAAATGTAGCCATCGGACATGTTTCACTGTTTAAGAACACCAGCCAAAGCCATAATGTTGCTGTTGGTGATTCCTCCTTGTATTTTAACGGATTTGGAGCTACCCTGAGCACAGATGCTATAAAAAACACAGCGGTTGGGGCTCGTTCATTAGTCAATAATACAACAGGACCATCAAATAGCGCCTTCGGCTACATGGCCTTACATCAGAATACTGAAGGAGAAGACAATTGCGCCATGGGTGTCTTTGCTTTAAAAAGTAACATTGACGGATCACAAAATGTGGCCATCGGAAATCAGGCTTTACAATCACACACGAGTGGAAACATTAATGTTGGAATTGGTTGTGGCGCTTTACTTAACAGCACAAGTGGCTCTATAAACGTGGCAGTGGGAGGACTGGCGGCTCAATATACTACTGTTGGAATTGGTAATACGGCCATTGGCACAACTGCCTTAAATGCTAATGTAGATGGGGTTAATAATACTGCTCTGGGATACAACGCCTTTGTTAATGGTAGTTCATATTCTAACTCAACCGCCATTGGGGTAAGTGCTCAGCCTTCTTCCTCCAATCAGGTATGTATAGGCAATACTGCTGTAACCTGGATCGGTGGTCAGGTCACATGGTCAACCTACTCAGATGGCAAGGCAAAAAAAGATGTCTCGGAGGATGTCGTGGGCCTGGATTTCATCACAAGGCTACGACCTGTTACCTACTATTTCGACAAAGATAAAATGGATATACTCATTGGTATTTCTGATAGCATTAGCTATCCTGATAAATACAACATCAACATGATAAAGCAAAGCGGGTTCATAGCTCAAGAAGTTGAAGCCGCAGCTGTCGCAACAGGTTATAGCTTTAGCGGTATTAAAAAGCCTGAAGGTCAGAAAGATTACTATAGCCTGTCGTATGCAGAATTTGTTGTCCCATTGGTGAAAGCTGTTCAAGAACAGCAAATAACTATACAAGCTCAACAGGAAACCATAAACGAGCTTAAAAAAATGGAGCAGGAGCTGATGGAATTAAAAGAAAAAATCAGATTATTAGAGGATATGAACTAAAGGTAGGAGTTTGGTTCGCCTGCCTTCTCATATATCTTGAGCGGGCAGGCATTTATTTTTAGATGCTATGATACCAAATCAAAAAGGCAGGAGAAATCAACTGTTGATTCTTAAGTTTCTAATAGTTATTGTATCATTATCGATAATAGTGGTTTTAATAAGCCTGCTATGATACAACAAGCAGCACCTATATTAAAATTCGCAATTGTTTTGTTAGCAACGCTTGGATTGTCAATCAGTACAAACGCCCAAAATTACTCAATTTCGGGTTATGTGGTTGATTCAGCCTCCGGTGAAGCCCTTCCTAACGCAAGTCTTTATGTAGCTAAAATAAGTAATGGCTGTATAACCAATGCATACGGCTATTACTCGCTTGGATTAACAGCAGGAAAATATTCACTAAAAATTAGTTATGTTGGGTATAAAGACTATACCCTTGAAATAAACCTTGACAAGAACACGCTTGTGAATGTTCACATGAAACCGGTCAGTCTGCAAATGGAGGAAGTTGAAATATCAGCAGAGAAGACCAATGAGGCAGAAAAAAATCTGATAACACCCATAAGTTCCGTAAAACTTACGATGAAAGAAATAAAATCTCTGCCTGTTCTTTTTGGAGAGAATGATTTGCTCAAGACTCTTCAACTCATGCCGGGAGTTCAGGCAGCTGGTGATGGGAATGCAGGATTCTACGTGCGCGGTGGTGGCATAGATCAAAATCTGATTTTGCTCGATGAAGCTCTGGTGTACAACGCCACCCACTTAATGGGATTCTTTTCTGTTTTTAATCCGGATGCCATAAAAAGCGTGGAGCTAATAAAAGGGGGGATTCCCGCCAATTATGGTGGTCGGCTGTCCTCGGTTGTTAATGTTCACATGAAAGAAGGTAATATGCAAGATTATCATATTTCAGGGGGAATTGGTCTTATTTCATCACGGTTAATGATAGAAGGTCCCATCGTGAAAGACCAAAGCTCTTTTGTTCTTACTGGTCGCCGAACTTATGGAGACTTATTTCTTCCCCTTTTTTCAAACCCTGAACTAAGCAACTCTCTCTTAAACTTTTATGATGTAAACATAAAAGCCAATTATAAGCTCGGTTCTAAGGACAGGGTGTTTGTTTCAGGATATACCGGCAGCGATCAATTCAAGTATATTGAGAACTTTTACCTAAAATGGGGCAACAATACAGCTACCATAAGGTGGAATCATTTGTTCAATGAAAAATTATTTTCAAATACATCATTTATCATTAGCAACTACAATTACTATATCAGACTGGGAGATGAAATCAATCAGTTTGCAATACAATCACTGCTAAACAGTTATCAACTTAAAAGTGATTTTTACTACTACCGTAAACCTGAATCTACCATAAGGACTGGGTATAATTTAATTTACCATCGTTTTAACCCGGCGAATATCACCAGTGGCGAAGATGGCCCCTTACCCAACACTGAATTGGATAAAAAGAAAGGACTGGAAGGTGCAGTTTATTTTATGCATGAAGCAAAACGCTTTTCCAACTTTTCATTTGTCTCAGGACTGAGATTGTCATTTTTCGGACTACTCGCTCCAGAAACCGTTCAACTATATAATAATGGGCATTCGTTCGATACTTTGGCTTTTAAAACCGGATTTGTAAAAACATATTTTGTTTTGGAACCGAGAATATCAGCAATATACTCGATAAGCGAAAGTTCAAGTGTGAAGTTTTCAATTAGCAAGACCTCTCAATTTCTGCATTTACTATCAAATAGCACTACCTCAAAACCAACAGATATTTGGACACCCAGCAGTTACAACGTAAAACCTCAGATAGCCAGGCAATATGCAATGGGTTATTACAAAGATTTCTTTAAAAACATGCTCCAAACTTCTGTGGAACTATACTATAAAAGCATGTTAAATCAGATCGATTACCGAGACAATGCTGATTTACTATTAAATAGTGACATAGAATCACAGCTTGTGACAGGACGCGGTTGGTCATATGGAATAGAATTCTTTGTAAAGTACAACAACAATAAATGGCATGGATGGGTGGCATACACATGGTCGAAAACAGAAAGAAAATTTGAAGAAATTAATCATGGGAAAACTTTTCCGGCAAAAAACGACCGAAGACATGACATTTCCGTTGTAACACAATATCAACTTAATAAATATTGGTCATTCTCGACAAACTGGGTTTTCTACTCAGGAAATGCTGCGACCTTTCCAGCAGGTAAATATCAATTGGATAACACATCGGTAAACCTCTACACAGAACGAAATGGGTATCGAATGCCAGATTATCATCGACTTGATGTGGCAGCAACATATCGCTTTATTTCGAAAAAACTAAAACACGCTGAGTTAGTACTCTCGATCTACAACTTATATAACCATGAAAATGCCTATTCGATTGATTTTAAGCCGAACGAAAATAATCCTGCTGAAATGCAGGCTGTACAATTAACTCTTTTTAAAATAATTCCGTCGATAACATTTAATTTTCAATTCTAAAATGAGAGCTATTCTGTATATTGTAAGTTTTTTCACAGGAATGTGTGTGTTTCCTTCCTGCGAAAAGGTTATTGATATTGAACTACACGCTACTGATCCAATGGTTGTTGTTGAAGGAATGATTTCGAGTTCCGACAGCACAGCCTTGGTAAACTTGAGTTGGTCACAGGATTTCTATTCTACTCAAGGATTTGATGTCATCGACAAGGCTCAGGTAGGAATAATTAACCATTTGGAAGAAATGTATGAATTGACACAAATAACACCTGGGGTTTACATAAAAAAGGAATTGCCAATAACATTTAACTCGGAATATCGATTATGGGTAATTTTTGGGGATAAACAATATAGCGCAAGCTCGCAAATGCCCTACAAAACACCAATAGATAGCGTTTTTTATTCGTATAGCACGGAGACTCTTTTTGCAGATGAAGGATACAGAGCCTGGGTCATTTTTCGGGATCCCGACACAACGGGAAATTGTTACCGTCTACATTTATATGTCGACAACGAAAGGATAACAGATGGAATTTACTATCTTTGGAATGATGACGAAAGCAATGGTGGTTTAGTAACCTATATATATTATATGAACTCTTTGAAAAATAACGTTCAATTCTATGTCGAATTACTGGCAATAGATCGCGTAACTTATGAATATTTAAAATCGATTCAGTCAATAGCAACAATTTCACGAGGTGCTCAACCAGCTGCTCCGACAAATCCTGAAAATAACATCTCAGATGAGGCTTTGGGTTACTTTACTGCCACTGCGGTAAGCCGATCTAAAACATTATTAATCAAATAATTCTGTCCATGTTTTTAAAATATTATCAATCCATCATATCATTAATAATTGCATTCTTGGCACTCCCTTTGGTATCAACAGCTCAAAACATGGGTTCTGTTACTCTGGTTGTCACCAATTCAGCTTACGTTAGTGGAACGATAAATGCCTTCTTATGGGATAATGCTGAAAAGTTTCCAAGAAGTAAAAAGGAATACTTTAGCATGAGAACTGCCATTGCCGGATCTGATTCACTTAAATTTGTGTTTAATAATCTGCCATACGGGAACTATGCTATTTCTGTTTTCTGTGATGAAAACGAGAATAAAGAATTCGACAGAAGTCTCATCCGAGGAATCAGCGAACCTTTTGCGCTCTCCGGACAACCAGATTACAATAATCCTCCCGTAAAATTCGAAGACTGCAGCTTTGTAGTGGATTCTGCTATTCATACTATTCAATTGAAACTACTTAGTCAGAAAGAACTGAATGCAATCAGAGATTCGCTTCAGCACTCCAAAAACAGATGATTTCAGGATTTCCATGATGCCCATTGACAGAAACTAAAAACTCAGATGATAAAAATCTGTAACTTTGTCTGCTTATAAACATCATTGTTATGGATCGTCCGTTTTTAAAAGCTTTTTTCCTTTTTGTACTGGTTTTATTGGTTGTGGTGGTAACAGGGTGTAAGCCCGACACCGACAAAATCGTTGTTTTTCATGCCGGCAGTTTATCCGTCCCGCTTAAAGAAATGGCCAAAGAATTTGAAGCACGGCACCCTGGTTTGCACATCCAGCTCGAAAGCGCGGGAAGCCTCACCTGTGTCAGAAAAATTACGGACCTGAAAAAACCATGCGATGTGCTGGCTGTTGCAGATTATGCCCTGATTGATGAGCTCATGATTCCACAATATGCCGATTACAATATTCAGTTTGCCTCCAATGAACTGGCACTTGGGTATTTAAAAGAAAAACCTATCGCTCAACACCTTACCTCCGATAACTGGCACGAAATCCTTCTTAACCCAAAAGTACATTACGGCAGAGCTGATCCAAACCAGGACCCGGTGGGCTACCGTACGGTGATCGCGTTGGGGTTGGCCGGAAAAATGACCGATCACGATAGCTTGCAACACCAAATCCTGAAAAAAGACAACAAATTTATCCGTCCAAAAGGCACTGAATTACTTCCTTTGCTGGAAGTGGGTGCTATCGATTTTATCTTCAATTATCGGTCGGTGCTCATGCAACATGGGCTGGGAATTCTGCCTTTGTCCGACAGCTTAAACCTAAGTCACCCTGAACTGAATGACTGGTATGCAAGCTCCTGCACCGAGGTAAACGGAACTACACAAAACGAAATAATTCAGGTTTGCGGAGAAGCTATGGTTTACGGCCTCTGCAAGCCAAAAAGCAGCCTGCATCCGCTTACAGATGAATTTCTAAAGTTTATCGTAACTGAAGGACGCGATATCCTGCAAAAAAACGGACAACCGGCTCTTAACCCAACACTTACAGCAAAATCAATCACCAAACCTTCGTGGTTTTAATACGAACAAAAAATGAAAAGAATTCTACGCTATGCCGTCACTATCTTGTTGATTCCGATAATAACAGGTTGCGTGTCGCCTGAGCCGAAAAAAGCCGATCACCACCCTGCTGTGTCGGTAGACACCCTGGACGCCACCAACGATTTTTACGATAACGAGATCACCCATCTTCTGCCAGCAGAAGTGGTGATACTTGACGGGGAAACCTCACAAACCTTTTCCATCGACCTGAACAGCCTGACGTTGCATTCGGTTATTGTGAAAGAAACCAAACTTGAAGGCGACAGCAACCGCTTCGTAGGAGCTTACCGCTACGATGGGCCATCGCTATACGACCTGCTCAACAATTGTCCGCTGGTTAAGAAAAACGCAGCTGACTTCAACCCCATCATCGATGCGTATGTCGAAATAAGCAATGCCGCAGGCGAGAAAGCTGTGTTCAGTTGGGGAGAAATTTTCTATCCTATACACCGCCACGAAATCATTATCGGCACACAGGTTATGCAGATTGTACCATCTAAAACCAAAGATTACTGGCCATTGCCCGAAAAAGCACGGGTTGTGGCTGCCGCCGATTTGCTAACCGAACGCAACATCAGCCAACCAACAAAAATTACCATCAAATCGCTCGACAGGGATTTTGAAGTACGTAAAAACCTCCAACCCATGTATTCACCTGAGATCAGATTGTACGACCGGGGAAATGAAATTGAGCAAATACAGACTATACCGGAAGAAACCTTGATGAATTATCCCAACATCTTTTATGGCCGTGGAAAAGGTATCCATGCCGTTACACCCTTCGAAGGTATCTTGCTGAAAGAATTACTCCGTCCGCATTTTCCGCTTACACGCGAGGCTCTGCAAACCGGCCTGTTCACCATATCGGCAGCCGACGGTTACAGAGCAGCTTTTACCTACAGCGAAATAATGAACCGCAACGATCAGTCGGAAGTGCTGCTTATCGACGAAGCCGACAACGATGGAGGAGCCTTTTTGATTTATCCGGCAGCCGATTTTTTCTCCGACCGTGCCATCAAATCTGTTTCCGGCATCTGGTACGATGAAAATAAAAGATAACACCTAACCCAAAAGAACGAAATGAATCACCGACTCAACCGCTTCTCAATTCTGTTCATGCTTGCCGGCGGGCTTGTGTTACTCTTTGTCATAGCTCCACTTGTTGGGTTGTTTTTACAGACCAGCGGCGTTTCCATCGTTAAAACCCTGCACGACCACGAGGTAACCCACAGCATCTTACTCACCCTGACTACTGCAATGGGCGCAACCTTGATATTTAGTTTGGGAATAATTCCTTTGGCCTGGCTGATGGCCCATCACCAATTCAGAGGGAAACGCATCATCCATGGTCTCATCGACCTACCGGTGGTAATACCACATACGGCAGCCGGGATCGCTTTGCTGAGTGTGTTCTCCGACCATAGCCTCCTGGGTAGCGGAGCCTCCTTTCTCGGCCTCAGTTTCGTAGGTACTTCTGCCGGCATCGTAATAGCCATGGCTTTTGTAAGTCTTCCCTTCTTGTTTAATGCTGCCCGCGACAGTTTCGAGTCAGTAGACAAACGACTTGAACATGCGGCCATGAACCTGGGAGCCAGTCAAATGCAAACCTTTTTCCGGGTTTCTTTGCCGCTGGCAAAAAACGGCATCATCTCCGGTATGATCATGATGTTCGCCCGTGGCATGAGCGAATTCGGGGCTGTGGTGATTATTGCCTACTACCCCATGATTACCCCGGTGATGATTTTCGATCGTTTTGCCTCCTTCGGGCTGGAGGCGTCGCGCCCCATCGCTTTGATATTCATTGTTATTGCCCTGGCAGTTTTTGTTCTCATCCGTCTAATCACACGAAAAAGTTTTGCTGTACGTTAAAAACCTGAATCTGCAAGCGGGAGATTTTAAAGTTCCCGACACCTCCTTTGATGTAAAAAAAGGGGAGTACTATTTTCTACTCGGAGAAAGCGGATCGGGTAAATCCTTAATCTTGGAAGCCATTGCCGGAATTCAAAAAATAAAATCGGGAGAGGTTTGGGTAAACAACCTCAACATTACCCACCTTCCGATGCATCAAAGGCGAGTAGGACTTGTTTTTCAGAGCCTGGCCTTATTTCCCCACCTCACCGTAATGGACAACATGGCCTTTCCACTACAACGACGCGGAATAAAATGGCCACAGGTAGAAAAAGAAGTTGTGCAGATGGCGCAACGATTGTCCATTGCGCATGTGCTGAAACGCAAACCTGGCACACTGAGTGGCGGAGAGCACCAGCGGGTAGCGTTGGCCCGCACCCTGATTATGAAGCCCGATATGCTGCTGCTCGATGAACCGCTGTCGTCGCTCGACATCCTGCTCAAAGAAGAAATGGTTGAATTGCTCCGCGAGTTGCACCAACAAGGACAAACTATTTTACATGTAACCCACGACTACCGTGTAGTTGGAAGCCTGGCCAATCGCATTTCAATCATTCAAAAAGGCCTCGTGCTGCAAACCGGAACCCCACAGGAAATTGCCTCCAACCCAAAATGTAAACTGGCTTCGCGCCTTGTGGTTTAGCATGACTATTGGAAAATGAAACCAGAATTATGTTTTATTAACAGATATATTTTTACTAAAGCGTGTTGGAAATAAAATTTCTTTTATTTTTGCTTTGTATTTCAAAGTTCTTTTTATGAATAACCAAGCCTATTTGGAAGATCTGAAAATGATCAAAGAAATGATGAGCCGCTCTACCAGGTTCATTTCATTGAGCGGACTCTCAGGAGTTTTTGCCGGCAGCTTTGCTTTAATCGGAGCCTTTCTGGCCTACAAAACCGTATACTCAAATCAGGATTATCTACAGTTCAGAAAAGCAGTAATCACGAGCGAAACCCTCACTACTTTATTGGTAATAGCAACAGGAACGCTGGTACTTTCGTTAGTTGCCGGTATACTGTTAAGTAGAAGAAAAGCCAAAAAAAATATGGTAAAACCTTGGAATAGTCAGGCAAAGAGGATGCTCATCAATTTATTCATACCATTGTTTGCAGGCGGAATTTTATCGCTTATTTTTCTATTTAAAGGCTACATTGGTATGGTAGCTCCCCTGACCTTGATATTTTATGGACTCGGACTGGTAAACGCGAGTAAATACACCCTCACTGAAATCCGAAGTTTGGGTATTGCCGAGATTATTCTGGGACTTTTAGCCGCACATTTCATTGGTTATGGGCTAATATTCTGGGCGTTGGGATTTGGCATCCTACATATCGTTTATGGAATTATCATGCATCTGAAATACAAATCATGAAAGAAATTCTGAAAAATCTGGACAAAGCGTTTGAGAACAAAATCAGGTTGGGCATTATGTCGGCTTTGATGGTAAACGATTTCCTTGATTTTAACTCACTTAAAGAATTATTGCAGGTCACCGATGGCAACCTGGCAAGCCACCTTAAGTCGCTCGAAAACAGTGAATACATCATTGTTCAAAAAGAATTTCAAAACCGAAAACCTAATACAAAATATTTGGCCACATCAGTCGGCAAATTGGCTTTTACAAAACATATCAAGGCAATAGAACTTTTACTCAAATAAATTTTTTTATCCATCTACTTTGTTTTTCAAAGTACTTTTAACAATTAAACCTTAAAATCATGAACACAGAAAACAAATCGTTTGACAGAGCCCAAAGCTGGATTAGAAATTCAGTCACCTTAAAAGTAATGACCATTGTGGTCATGGTACTTTTGCTGCTAATTCCAACAGAAATGGTAAAATCCATTATCCGCGAAAGAGAAGTTCAGAACAACAAGGCCATTCAGGAAGTTTCGGCTAAATGGGCAGGTTATCAGGAACTCAACGGCCCCATTTTAACTATTCCGGTGGTGTATGAATTCCAAAATGGAGACTTTTTGGAAGAAATAACCAAAAACTGGTACATTATGCCTGAGGAACTAAAAATTGATGGAGACATAAAGCCTGAGAAATTACGAAGAGGAATCTACGAGGTGGTAGTCTACAAATCGATGTTGTCATTCGATGGGCATTTTAATCTTGACAAATCCATCGATAAAAACAACTTGAAAAAAATATGTGTCGATCAGGCTTTTCTCACGATTGGGATTACAGATCTTCGCGGCATCGAAGATGATATAATTTTAAACTGGAACAATCAAAAATTAAAGGTACAGCCAGGATCAAAAATTGCAGACATTATAGATTCCGGTATTACCATAGATTTACCCAACCTCAATGAAGATGAGGAAAAGATTTTTGCTTTCCATTTCACACTAAATTTACAAGGAAGTCAGTCGTTGGAATTTATCCCCGTTGGGAACACAACCGAAGTACATCTCACGTCAAACTGGAACTCACCCAGATTTGATGGAAATTTTTTGCCGGATACCCGAGACGTTTCTGAAACAGGGTTTTTTGCCGACTGGAAAATACTTCAACTTAACCGTAACATTCCCCAGAGTTGGATATCTGGTCAGCAAAAAGACAACATGAGCACTACTGCATTTGGAGTTGACCTTTTAATCGCGCTCGATGATTACCAAAAAGCAATGCGCTCCGCTAAATATGCTGTAATGACCATTGCGCTAACATTTTTGATTTTCTTCATTGTAGAAATTCTAAACAGCAGAAAAATCCATCCATTTCAATATACCCTGGTGGGTTTGGCTTTAAGCTTGTTTTATGTGTTGCTGATTTCCATTTCGGAGCATACCAATTTCAATATAGCCTACTCCATTTCCACTGTCGCTATAGTATCCATGATTTCACTTTACTCCATGAGCGTGTTTAAAACCAAAAAATTTACCCTGATCCTCACTTCCACCTTAATATCCATTTACGGATTCCTGTTTATCACCCTTCAGCTGGAAGACTATGCCCTGCTCATGGGTAGTATAGGTTTGACACTCATACTGGCAGCGACCATGTACTTTACACGAAAAATTAATTGGTACAACCTTAATATCACCAACTAATCATATACTGCCAAAAAATGCCAGCCTTGTCACAAAAAAATGTGGCAAGGCTTTTTTTACCATTAAACAAGAAACAAAAAGCTAAACAACGCCTGGTGAAGAATAAACCAGCGCAAGAACTTTAGTAAAGTCACCACTTACAAGTGCTGCAGGCAGGACCAACCTTGTATCCGAGGATTTTTTTCCAGGGAACTACCCCTTCATGCACAGGCAAGCTCATCAACGCCATATCTATCAATAAGCATGTCTTCTCCTAACAAGAAGGCTCATCTAAAACTCGTGATGATAAGCCATACTAAAGGTAACGGGTAATGGCTCTGTAAAGTTTTCGATATAGGGGTTGTTTTTTAGCATCTCTGCGTCATCACTATATTCATTTGAGCGCACAGGAACCACCAGTGACACGTTAAATCCGTTGGCTTTCTTCTTCCCAAAACGCATTTCCATCCCCAAGCCGAAACTGGGCCCAACGTAAACCTTATTATATTCCGATGCTCCTTCCACATAAATGGCT